>Ga0066637_10001226_pt1 | contig 16492 bp, 12 predicted proteins | sample CryGeyCG2014_020_FD_62737 | JGI IMG/M metagenome (GOLD analysis project Ga0066637, IMG submission 62737) | Groundwater microbial communities from aquifer - Crystal Geyser CG08_land_8/20/14_0.20 | ecosystem: Environmental > Aquatic > Deep subsurface > Groundwater | place: USA: Utah: Grand County...
GAAGCCGCCGCCGCCGCCGAAGGCGCCGCCGCCGCCGAAGCCGCCGCCGCCGCCGAAGGCGCCGCCGCCGCCACCGCCAACAGCGCAGCCAGCATTACCGCAACAACCTCCTGTCGCACAGCTGCCGCAATCAACGCACCCAGCGCCGCACCCACCACAGTCACCACAGTCACAACTTGCCGGAGCATACCAATAACCGGTTTGCCAACAACCGGTTTGAGCGCTGGTCTCGGCAATTCTTAAAGAAGAACCATTGCCGCCTGTTTTTAAGAGCTTTGCCGCCAGCCAGGGAATAAACAAAACGAGGGCCAAAAACAAAAGGGGAATGAGTTTATAAAAAGGTATTTTTCTAAAAGCCCCTTGTTTTAATGAAGAAATAATGATGGGAAACATATTAAGTTAAAATCCTAAATTCCAATTTCTAAATCCTAATATGTTTGGAATTTAAATATTAGTATTTAGTGATTTAAAATCTTTATCTTCTTTAATTTTCTCATATCCTTCCCCCTCTGTCAATAGCCAGCCGGTCAATGTCCAAGGCCAAAGGCGTAAAGAACCGCCTCGCTCTGGCTGTTAATATCCAAAAGCTCGCAAAATCTGTCATCGTCAAATCCGCCGAGGGCGCAGCATTTAAGACCGAGACCCACGGAAACCAAATAGATGTTTTGGCCCAAATGACCGGCTTCAAAAAGAATATAGCGGTATCCCCTTTCCTTGTATTTTTTGAGGCTTCTTTCAAAAACCGCTGAAATTGCCAAAACCACCGGAGCTTTAAGGACCATATCCTGCCAGATAAATTGAGGATAGAGCTCTTTTCTTAAATTTTCTTCCTCCAGGAGTTTTTCCAGCAAATGTTCTTTGACATTATAATGATACACTCCCTGTTTTAACTCGCTGCTTCCTTTTAAAATGAGGGGGTAAATCTCCAGAGGAAAACGAGCTCCTCCCGAAGGATAGGGTCTTCTGGTTTTGTTCCAATTTTCATCTTTTTTTTCAATAATTCCGGCTGAATAAAAAAGAAGCGAGCTTAAATCCTGAAGGGAAATTGCCTCTCCGTTAAATTCTCGTTCGGATTTCCGCTTTATTAAAACTTCTTCCAGCAAAACATTATTTATGTTTTGAGGCTTTGGCAGCAATATTTTTGGCAAACGGGGGTATTCTTTAAAATAAACCGTTGTCCATTCTTTGGGCCAGGTTTTAGAATCAATCGGTTTTTCCATTCCCTTTTCATATTTTACTTTTGTTGCCTGATGATAAAATTCAGCAATGCTCATAAATTTGAATGGGTTCCCGGTTCACGGGGCCCGTTTCGATAATTGGCAGCCCGCGGCCGGAAAACCAGTTACCTTAAAAACCTATTCCAGGCTTTCTTTAAATTATAAAGTTGCCTGCCAACTTTATCATAAATATCAATCAATTCATCACAAAGTCGGCTATCTACTGGCGGCGAATAAATGTCGCTACATTGACTTAAGCCAACTACGGTTTCGTTGCCTTCGGCCATAGCGTCATCCAAATATTTTTGAAATCCTTTCTTTTGATCCCTTTTTCCAAAACCTTCGGCAATTAATCTTGGTATTGCCTTAACCGAACGTCGCAACTGATCGGATAAATCATATCGCTCCTCTCGTGGAAGTTTTGGAATAATTTTCTGAATTACAATAATAGCTGCTTTGTAACTCTCCTGATAAACATCTAAATCTCTATAACTTTTGATTGGCCTTTTATCCTCCATAAAAACGGGCTACGATTAACGAATAACGAAACCCTAAACGGGCTACCGGCCCACCGGGAACCGAATTCTTTAGATTCGCAGATTTGCATTGTTTCTATAAAAATGGGTGTGGTATCTGATTTATTTCGCTCTCAAGAAGGGGTTCTTTGCGATAACCCAAAGTTACCGGAGCCCTGAAAATTCGCTCGCCGCTAATGTGTCTTAGGCTTTCGTTTAAATAAAGGGGCTGAAGCTGGGGGGAAACAACTTTAGCCACATAAATACCCTCTTCTTTTATCGGGGGCATCGTAATATCAACGCCGCAGACATCAATTTTTCTTTCCCGAAGCAGGTTCAAAGCGAGTTTTAATTTTTCTTTAACCGGAACGTTTTGATGTTTACTTAATTCGTCTTTGGAAATTATTTTTTTTGGACCCTGAAACAAAAATTCAATTTTATCAATCATTTCCGGCAAGGCCCAAAAATTGGAACGGTCGGCAAAGGTTTTTATTTGAGAGGGATTTGACCTTAAAAATTTTAGCTTTTCTTCCGAGAGATTCGGGGGAGAAGAAACACCGCGAAAACTAAGCCTTCCCCGCAAACATTCGCAAACAACGCCCAAAATCGCTTCTTTAATATTTAAACTTGTTTTAGTGCCCACATGAACAGCCGGCCCCACACCTGTTCTGTCAATAATAACCGCCATAACCGAGGGAATGGCGATATCGGTAGTTATGTCAAGCACATAAAGTTCCAAATTATATCTTTTAAACATTTTTAGCAACCTTTGAAAATTCTCATTGTCAATTGCCTCCAGGTCTATTAAAGGAGGCGAAAATTTATTAAGGTAGTTGACCATAAAAGCGTCTCTTTCCACCGCTTCGCAAATTCCCCGGTACAACGCCTCTTCAAAAGAATCGGCCGCGGCCGCTCCGGTGCTAATCTGCTGCTGAATATATGGTTCCTGGGGATGGTATTTATATCCGATATAAACGAGCTGGGCGGGAATAAATATTTTTCTCCTGTCAAAAAGCGAAAAACCCTCAACCCAGCGAAAAATTGATTTTTCATCTATTCTTAATCTTTTGTTGTTTTTGCGCTGAAGAGCGGAAATGCCGGCAAAAGAAAGAGGGTCTAGGGCTTTCCTAAAAATTTTGTCATAGCTTGAAACAAGAAGATTCTTTTCCCGGTAAACGCAGAGGCAAAATCTTTCCAATCCCTCGCCAACAGCCTTCATTAGGGCCCTTTCCTCGTCCCAGTCGGCTCCGCCGTTTATTACAGAAACTCCTTGGCCGTCGGAATAAAGAGAGATATCGGGCGAAGCGCTTGCCGCAAAAAGCCAGTAGGCGGTAATTTCCGGCTCATCATAATAAACTCGCTGAAGCTTTTGTATCCTGGTAATAATTTTTTTTTGAGTGAAGCTGGCTATTAAATTTTTTGTCCTTGATGAGAGCTTTAATGAAAAATTGTCCGGCGCAACATAAAGCTGAATTCCAATAATATCCTCTATAAATTTCAGCAAAGCGGAATAAACCTTATTCAGCATAAAACTAAAAAGCGAAAAAGAAGAGGGCTGTTTTTTCAATTCCAATTTTTCTTTCTCAACGGCATTTTTAAAAAAATCCGAGGCTTTGCAAACTAATTGAGGAGCCAGTTTGTTCACCCCGTTAGAAGTTGCTTTTTCTTGATACAATTTACTTTTTCTGGGCATAGTTAGTTTTAACTAATTAACGTGTTCTAATTTATCCAAATAAAAATTTTTCCTAAAATTTTTATTGCAAGCCCCGTTAGATGAGCGAGCTCTTGCGAGCTCTATCTAACGGGGTGAACATTAAACTCGTGGATTTGCATTATTTTGTTGCCTTATCAATTATAGTCCCAACTTAACTCTGTTTTTCTTTTCAAAATGGGCTTGACCCCTCACCTCCAAACCCTGATAGACGCCTTCCACTTCACAGATTCCTTCATACATCACCTCGCTCAATGATTGGTCCTGCATTAAAGAGCTTATTTTAAGATTAACATTTTTAGCGGGAATCTCCAAAAGCCAGAAGCGAGGAGTTATAAAATCTTCCCAATAGCTGAGCTCTTTTAGGGAATATTGAGTTTTATCAAGTCTTTCCATATTGAGGCCGGAGGAATTTTCCTCAAAAATAAACAAATCAGAAAAAACGGATTGGGAGCAAAAAGCATAGCGCGACATTAGCTCCACATTGTTATCAAGCTGAACCGTCCACCACTTCCACCCAAAAATCTCCTCGGGAAACGACCGGGGGAAAGTCCGGTGATAAATCCAGCCCGTGCCAATAACATCGTATTTTTTATTTTCTAAAGCTAAATTTCCCCGCGCCTTGATTCTGGTTTGATTTAAATGAAGTCCCCAAACATCTTGCTCTTCCAATAGCTCTTTTAATAATATTTTATCTTCTATTATCACCGGATTTTTTAATGATTCCAGAATGAGGTCAAGCTCTACATTTTGATAATTGTAATGGAGTTTGTAATTGAAAAGTTCGGTCTCTATCCAATAATTTTCTCCGCTTTTGAGCAGCAATTTGCTGCAACTTACAGTGTTTTGGGGAGTTCTTGTCCTCCCGGAATATCTTTTTTGCTCTGATATATCAACAACAATCAGGTGGGAATCAAAATTATTCTTATTTTTGACAAATACCACTGTCGCCCCAAATAAGTTTTTGGGGTTTTGGGAATCCTGCAGCTGGGAGGAAAAATACCACCACTCCACAAGCGCATCCTTGTGATACCCCTCCTCTTTGGGAAACTCCAAACCATTAATAATTCTTTTGGCGGAAATTTCGTTTGTTTCCTGAATTTTTAATTTTTGAGGTATCAATTCCGGATTTTTTATATATTGATAGGTTAATAAATTAAAAACAATATTTTTCAAAAATATTAAAGTAATAATAAGCATTATGATGACGGATATTTTATCTTTCACCCCGTTAGAAGTTGCTTTTCTTGAAAAAACTGGCTCTTTTTGTATATAGCTTGTTTTAATTGATTGCATATTTTGATTCACTAAATAAAAATTTTCCTAAAATTTTTATTGCAAGCCCCGTTAGAAGTTTGCGATTGTTTAACAAAGTAAAACTTTGACTGAAGAAATTCTAATTTTGAATTTCTTCACTAAATTAATGCATTGGCAAGCTTCTAACGGGGCAAGACTTCTAACGGGGTTCATAACTTTAAAATACGGTAAGGGCAAAAAATAACCCGTAAGAAAAATAAATTAGAAATAGAGGCGTTTCCCGGTATTTCTTTCTGTTGAGCAGCCAGAAGCTTAAAATTCCGGCAAAAATAGATGGCAGAATTAACTCGTTAAAATGTTGAAAAAAGAAAAACGGAGTTAAAAGAAAAACAAAAAAAATCAGAGAGCCGATGATTATTTTTCCCTGTCTTTGTCCAAAAATTATTGGCAGAGTATAAACTTTTTCTTTTTTGTCTCCTTCGTAATCTTTAATGTCTTTTGCCATAAAGCCGAGAGTAAAGGCAATTAAGATAAAAAGGGCCAGGTTTTTGGGAAAACTAAGAATTGAATTTGAGGTATTCAAGAGATACCCCGAAAAGATGGTCAAAAGAAAAACAAGGGCAAGCAAAAAACTGGCTATAATTGGAAATCTTTTTAAGCAAAAGGGATAAGCGGAATAGATATGAACAATTAAAGCTCTTAAAAAAAGCAAAACAAAGAAAGCGTAGCCAACAATAAAAGCGGAAATAAAGGAAAGGGCCAACAAGATATTATTCAGGTTTTTAAATTCTTCCCCCAAAAATTGGCCTCTGGAAAGCTGATAAAGAAGCAGGGAGAGAGCGGCCAGGGCGAGCAAAAGCCCGTCAAAAAAAGTAAAACTCAAAAAAGGTATTTTGCAAAGATAAATTCCAAAACCAAGCATTGCTAAGTTTTGAAGGGCAAGACCCGGCTTTAAGTTTTTTAAAACAGCAAGACATTTTTTTTTATTATAGATATAAAACCAGAGAACGGCAAGAAACACGGTTAAGATAAAGAATAAAGAGAATAAGATTTTGTTCCACTCAAAAGCAGAATTTAAAACCGATGCATTGTAGAAGGATTCTAAAGCGGGGGGAATTTTTAAAAGCAAAGCCCAGATATAAGGAAAAGTGCCAAAAATAAAAAGGGCTAAATAAAAAAGGAAGAGCCCAAAGCTCACTTTCAAAATATTTTTTGTTTTCAAAAAAATATACCATAAAAAAAATAATATTATTAATTGGGCCTCAATCCTTCCCCCAAAACTATGTTCAAAATGAGCAAAAGGATGGTCCGGTTTTCCTAAAAAAAATAAGCCGGCCGGACCGGATGTCAGCCATCCCCAAAAAAGTCCGGGCAGCTCAAAAGGAGAGATGGTGTAGTAAATTTCACAGTATTTTATGGGCATTTCCCCCTGTCCCTGGGAAAAAGCCAAATCTAAAATTGGAACGAGCAAGAGAATAAAAACCCCGAATAAAGAAATGCGGGCAATTTTTTCTATTTTCTCTTTTGTAAAAAAATAGGCGACCAAAATCAAAAATAAAATAACAAAGAGAAAGGAAAGCGGGGTATGAAATAAAAAAAATCCCCATTTTTCCGGAAAAAGATAATTTTTCCCGGTTGAAAATATCTCCAAAAACATTCTTAAATAAACAACGGCAAAAAAACCTGCCAGCCAGCCAGTTAAGCTTATTTTTTGATTTTCTAATTTTTCAACAACTGAAAGTGAATAATATTCTATTTTCTTATATGTTTGAAATGCCCGCATTTTATTCAGAATTTAGATAGTTAAAATTATTCTACCGGAGCGGCGGTTTTTAAAAAGCCGGTAGGCCTTTCCGCCCTCGCTTAAAGGAAATCGGTGAGTTATAATTTTTTTTAAGTTAATTTTTTTTGTTTTGATTAATTTTAAGCTTTCTCTTATATCCTGACTGGTAAAGTCAAAAGCGCCAAAAAGGGCAAGTTCCCGGGAAATCCATTTTAAAGAATTCAACTCAAAATTCTTTGCCTGAATGCCGAGCATTACCATTTTTCCTCCCCGTTTCAGTAATTTATAGCCAAAAACAAGAGCTTGGTTTTTTCCGCTGGCTTCAAAAACAATATCAAATTGGTTTTGAAATTTTTTTAATTTTTTTCCGTCAATTACCTGAAAATTAAATTGTTTTTTGGCTAAATTCCGACGATACTTGCTTGGCTCAATAAACGAAATTGATTTTAATCCCTGCATTTTTAGTAAAATCCCGATGACCAGACCAACCGGACCGGCTCCAAAAATTACAACCTTTTCTCTCAACTGGAATTTAACTTTTTTGACAGCGTGAATATCAAGGGCCAAAAGGTCGCAAATTAAAGAACCTTGTTCAAGGCTTATATTTTGGGGCAGATGGAACAAAACCCTTTCCGGAACATTTAGATATTCGGCATGGGAACCGGGAGCCTCCATCCCAAAAATATAGCGGTTGTCGCAAAGATTTTCTTTTTTTTCTTTGCACCTCCGGCACTTTCCGCACCAGACAAAATCGCTGGCAAAAACCCTATCCCCCGCTTTAAAATTCTTAACTTTTTTTCCAACCCTCAAAACAATGCCTGAAAAAGAATGTCCTAAAATAATTTCTTTTTTATTATAAACTTTTTTGAGCAAAGGCCCCTTAATGATGCGCAAATCGGTCCCGCAAAGAGCCGAGGCCTTAATTTTTACCAAAACCTCATCCTGTTTTATTTTTGGAACCAAAATATCTTTAAGAATAAACTTTTTTTTTGAAAAATTATAAAATAATGCCTTCATTTTTAATGATGTTGAATGGCTTTGAATTATTTAATGTTTTTCATGTTTTATGTTTCATGTTTCATCTTATGGGAATAGAAAACACTCTTTTCAAATTTATACAGGGAAATAAAAGAATTGCGCAGAACCCACCAAATTCCCCGAATCAGGAAAAAATTTTTGGGGAAGCGCAGCAAAATAAGAAAAATTTGCCTTGGTCTGAAATAAAATCGGCGGTGAGCGCTATGTTGGATTTTAAATGAGTCCAGTCCGGTTGCTTTCTTGTAAAATGGTTCTTCGGTAAAATAATGAAAGTTTGCCATATCCAATTTATCGTTCCACTTGTCAAAATCAAAATCCGGATAAGCTTTTTTGGCAATTTCCATCAAATGGGTCCGGGGGTAAACTGCTACCAAAGAAAAAAAGGCAATCAAAAACCTGGATTTTAGCGCATAATTTATTGTCATTTCCATTTCTTCCCGGGTTTCGCCAGGAAAACCAAGCATAAAATAGCCCTGGGTGATAATCTTCTCATCGGCTGTCCAGGAAATAACCTGACGAATTTTGTCAAAGTCAAGATTTTTATTGATTAATTTTTGCAAACGGGGAGAAGCAGTTTCAACTGCATAACCAATAGCATAACAACCGGCTTGTTTTAACTTTCCGATAAGCTCTTTATCCATTATATCTCCGCGCAAACCATTGGGGAAAGCGATTTTTATTTTAATTTTCCGTTCTATGATTAAATCGCAGATTTTTTTAGCTCGTAAAATATCTAAATTAAAAACATCATCCACAATGTGAATTTCTTTTACGCCGTATTTATTAACCAGTAATTCAATTTCTGATATTACATTCTCCGGACTTCGAAACCTTGTTCTTTTCCCAAAAATGTTATGGCAATAAGCGCACTGATATGGACAGCCGCGGCTTGTGAAAATAACCGCCCAGGGAACGGAATGACAATAAGCATTTGTGCTTATCATCCAGGAATAATCTTGAAAATCAATCAAATCCCAGGCCGGAAAAGGAAGGCTGTCTAAATCTTCAATGGGTTTTTGGGGAGGAGTTAAAATTATTCTGTCCTTTCTTTTAAAAGCAATTCCTCTGACTTGCTCAATTGGCTCGCCAGACAGGAGCTTCTTTAGCAGCTCGGGAAAAGTCCGCTCTCCTTCCCCAATTACCACTATATCAATATTGTTTTTTTCCAGAACACAATCATAAAATACCGAGGCATGGGGCCCGCCAAGAACCGTAAGACATTCTGGTTTTAATTCCTTGACAATATGAGAAATCTTTGCCATCTCATCGGCTTCCTGGCTAAGACAGCTAAAACCAACCAGGTCGGGATTAAATTTCTTGATTCGCTCTTTAATTTGTTTAAAATCAAGCTTATAAAGAGCCTGTTCCACCAGGTCTATTTCAAACTGTCCGGGAAAATTCTGACGCAAAACAGATACAAGATAAAGAAGTCCCAATGGCTGAGCAAATCTTTTTCTGGGGAAACGAATTCCTGGACGAATTAACATTATTCTTTTTATCTTCATAATTGGAGTCCCCTCAGAATAGCGTTAAGGTAAAAAATAACCCATAAGAAAAATAGATTAAAAACAAGGGTTTTTCCCTGTATTCCTTTCTGTTGAGCAGCCAGAAGCTTAAAATTCCGGCTAAAATAGAAGGCAGAATTAACTCGTTAAAATGTTGAAAAAAGAAAAACGGGGTTAAAAGAAAAACAAAGAAAATCAGAAAGCCGATGATTATTTTTCCCTGTCTTTGTCCAAAAATTACGGGCATGGTATAAACTTTCTCTTTTTTGTCTCTTTCATAATTTTTAATGTCTTTTGCCGTAAAGCCGAAAGTAAAGGCAATTAAGATAAAGAGTGCAAGGTTTTTGGGGAAAGTAAGAATTGAATTTGAAGTATTTAAGAGATACCCCAAAAAGATAGTCAAAAGAAAGACAAGGGCAAGCAAAAAACTGGCTATAATTGGAAATCTTTTTAAGTAAAAGGGGGGAGTAAAATAGATATGGGCAATTAAGGCTCTTAAAAAAAGCAGGACAAAGAAAGCGTAACCAACAATAAAAGCGCTGATAAAGGAAGCGGCTCGCAAAATATTATTTATATTTTTTGATTCTTCCCCTAAAAATTTGCCTCCAGAAAACTGATAAAGAAGCAAGGAGAGACAGGCCCCTGTAATCAAAAGCCCGTCAAAAAAAGTAAAACTCTGGAGAGGTATTTTGCATAAATAAATTCCAAAACCAAGCATTGCTAAGTTCTGAAGGGCTAAAACCGGCTTTAAATTTTTTAAAACAGCCAGACATTTTTTTTTATTATAGATATAAAACCAGAGAACGGCAAGAAACACGGTTAAAATAAAGAATAAAGAGAATAAGATTTTATCTTCCTCAAAGGAGGGATTTATAACCGAGACATTATTTAAAAAAGAACCCGGAGCGGGAGGAGTTTTCAAAATAACGCTAAAAATATAAGGAAAAGTGCTTATAATAAAACCGCTAAGATAGAGAAGAAAAAGCCCAAAAATCACTTTCAAAATATTTTTTGTTTTTAAAAAAACATACCATAAAAAAATTATTGCTATTGACAAGACAACAATTCTTCCTCCAAAATTAGATTCAAAATAGGACAGAGAAAAATCCGGTTTGCCCTCAAAAAAAAGACCGAAGGGACCAATGGTCATCCAGCCAAAAAATAATTTTGGCAAGCCGAGAAGAGATGTTCCGGGAGGAATCTCCCTATATCTTGTTGGAATGCCAAGCTCTGCGGAAGAAAAAACTAAATCTAAAATCGGAGGGAGCAGAATCAAAAAAGTTCCGAATAGGGCGAGCCGGCTGATTTTTTCTATTTTCTCTTTTGTTAAAAAATAGGCAAATAAAATAAAGATTAAGATTTCGCTCAGGTAAAAAATTGGGGTATGAAAGAAAAAAAAATCCCATTCCGTTGATAATAGGTCGTTTCTCTGGGTTGAGAAAATTTCTAAAAAAATTCTCAAAAAAACGACGGAAAAAAAACCTGCCAGCCAGCCAGTTAAGCCAATTTTTTGATTTTCTAATTTTTCAACAATCCGGTATAGAAGTTTTTCAATTTTTTGGAACATAGATATTCTATAGACATTGCGTAAAGCGCATGTGCTTTTATCCCAATCTATAAAATTTATAAATAAAATTCAAAATCCAATATTCAACCGGGAAATAAAAAAAATGATATTTGAAACGAAGATGGCTTAAATTTCTTAAAACTCTTTCGGATGCTCTTAAAAAAAATCTTTCAAGGGAGTTTTTCCGATTTTTGATTTTATCCTGGGCATAACCGCCAAATAAAGGTAAATAAAATTTAAACATCTCGCAAAAATTTGAATATTTTTTGGGAAGCCAGGGAACATTTTGCATACGAAAAGTAACTTCCGACCACTCCTCCAAAGATTGGGGGGGCCGGTATCCCATTTCTTTTGCTTCAAAATAAACTTGGGTTTTTGGCAGGGGAGTAAAAACATAAAGTAGAATAAAATGCTTTGGATTTATCCGGTGAAGTTTTAAAACAAAGTTTAAAAAATTATTAAACTCTTCTTTGAGTATTTTCTCCGGAGATTCCTTTTTTAGTTCGGGCACCGGAATTCCTAACATAAAAGAGTAAACTGCCCAAATATCATACTCTTTTAAGATTCTTGCGGCCTTGAGAACATCTCCGGTCTTAAAACCCTTTTTTAAAACACCAAGACGATAATCATCGCCTGATTCGGCTCCGATTAAAACGCTTTTAAATCCGCTTTGTTTTAAAAGTCTTAGGGTTTCATTGTCTAATTTTATAATGACATCGGGCCGAACATCGGCCTGCCCCCAATTTATTTTTAAATTATTCTCAATAATTAACCCGGCGATCTCCTTTACCCTTCGGGGATTGGCAAAAAAATTATCCTCATGAACAACAATGCCATTAACCCCGTAATTTTTGACCAATTCTTTTAACTCTTTTACGACCCTTTCCGGCGGAAGTCCGGTCCATTTTCCTTTGTAAATTGCTGGCTGAACGCAAAAACTGCAGTTATGGGGGCAGCCATAACTTGAGGTGTAATTTAAAGAACGGGGGCCAAATTCTGAATTAAAAATGTGATTTTTGATATTTTCCAACAAGTAATACGGGGTGTCTGGTAAATTTTCAAAAGGTTCAATCGGACGGTCAGGTGTGGAAATAATCTTTTGAGCTTTTTTAAAAGTAATGCCCAAAACATTTTCTAAAGGTTCTTTGTTTTTTAGGGCTTTAACCAACTCATAAAAAGTCATTTCCCCCTGGCCTCGAACAATTATATCAACATACTCATTTTTAATAGTTTGCTCGGGCAGAATTGTTGGGTGCCAGCCGCCCCAAACAATGGGCAAATCGGGAAAATTCTTTCTGATAAGTTTAGCCATTTTCAAGCCATCATAAATTTGATAACCGGAGATAGCGGTAATTCCAAAACAAATTGCCTCTTTTGCTTCTTCAAAAATCCTTTTTTCCCTGTCTTTTTCAAAATAACTTTTAATTACTACGGGGTAATTTTTTTGAGCTAAAATTGAAGACGCTCTTAACAAAGAAAGGGGGGTAAAATTATATTGGGGGGTTTCACAGGGTTGAGGCTGATAAAGAATAATTTTTTTCATCCTTTTGAATAAAATTTAAAATTCCTAAGAAATTTTTTGGTCGTCTTTACTCTTTGCTTGATTGTTTTTGAAGAAACTTTATCCGCTAAACCGGCGGACAGGGTATCGGCTTTTTCATGGTAGGTGTAAATGGCGACAAAATCAAAATTTACTTCTTTAATCAATTCAAGGGTCTTGAAGAAATCTTCTTCACTCTCCCCGGGAAAACCAAGAAGAATATGAGTAATAATTTTTAGTTTTGGGTAAGCTTTCTTTAAACAAAAAAGGGCTCTTTTGAGGTCCTCGGAATTATGAAATCTTTGCATAAGTTTCAAAATTTTATCGCTTCCGGACTGCAAGGGACAAACAAGCTCGGATATCTTTTCGCTTTGAAATAGGGGTATTAAGCGGTCTAAATATCTAATAATCCATCTTGGATGAAATTCCTGAATAGAAATTTCATAATTCCCGTTTATTTTTAAAATTTCATTTAAAAGCTCGGGAAAGGTCTTGTTAATGTCCAAGCCGTAAGAACCGACATCGTCTCCCACAATGACAAAATTCTTATATTTTTTAGAAAGCCCGTTTTTAAACTCTTCCAAACATTTTTCCATTGGCTTGCTTTTTAAGGTTCCTATTGCTTTTCTGATATTACAATAAGAGCAGCTGCCGAGACATCCCCAGGAAATTCTGATATGATATTCTCCCTCTATTTGTTTTTTAAGGTGCTTTGCGGCAAAAATAAAAAATTTTGAATTAAATTGAAAGATGTCTTGAAAATGGGAGGGACTTAAAAAATGGGGCTTATAAAGGAAATTGGCATCGGCCAGGGCATTAAATTTTATCTGCGAATGAAAGAGCTCATCAATTTTTTCTATTGACCCGGGAGTAAAAGTTGGGCCGTCAAAAATCTTTATTAATCTCTCTTTGTTAATTTTTGGCAAGCAGCCGCAAACAATTAATTTTTTTTTATATTTTTTTAATTTTTGAATTTTTTTTACGGCAAAATCTTCCTGTTCTTTTTTAAAAGCGCAGGTATTAACCAAAATAAAATCGGCTCTTCCCGGATTTGAGACTATTTTATATCCGTTAGCTCTGAAATAATTTAAAAATTTTTTGGCATCCAGCAATCTTCGGTGGCAGCCCATTGAATAAATATAAATTTTGTTCATATCCGCCAAGGACTTTTTTGCTATTTCATTAAATGGGGGTAGGTCAGTAGATTAAAAACAATGTTTTTCAAAAACATTAAAGTCAAAAAAATCATTATAATGATAGAAATTTTTCTCCTCATAATAGTAGCTTTGCGGCGCGATTGTCAATTAAACCTAAAACATCGTTAAGGCAAAAAATAATCCATAAGAAAAATAAATTAGAAATAAGGGTTTTTCCCTGTATTCCTTTTTGTTGAGCAGCCAGAAGCTTAAAATTCCGGCAAAAAGCGATGGCAGAATTAAAGAATTGAAATGCAAAAAGAAGAAAAAAGGAGACAGAAGAAAAACAAATAAAGTTAAAAATCCAAGAATTTTTTTCCCCTGCTTTTGGCCAAAGATTACCGGAATTGTGTGAATTCCTCCCTTTTTATCTCCCTCGTAATCTTTGATGTCTTTTACCATAAAACCGAGAGTAAAAGCAATTAAAATAAATAATAATAATTCTCCGGGAAAATCATATATTGAATTTGAGGCATTAACAAGGTAGCCGCCCAAAATAGTGGAGATAGCGGCAAGGGCAAGCAAAAAAGTGGCTATAATTGGAAATCTTTTTAAGCGAAAGGGAGGGGCGGAATAGATATGGGCTATTAGGGACCTTAAAACGAGCATTAGGAAAAAACCATAACCAACAATAAAAGCGGAAAAATAAGAAGCGGCTCTTAAAACATTATTTATAGACCTGAACTCGTCTTTGAAGAACTTGCTTTGAGGAAGCGGTCTTGAGGGATTGGAAACTTTATCAATTGTTTCATCATAAAGGTCGTCATAACCCGTGCCGGAAAGCCAATACAAGAGCAAAGAAAGAGAAGCCATTGTAATAAGCAGCCAATCAAAAAAATTAAAACCCTGAAATGGTATTTTGCAAAGATAAATTCCAAAACCAAGCATAGCCAGGTTATGAAAAGCCCTGTAGGGTCTTAAGTTTTTTGAAATAGCGAGGAATTTTTGCTTATTGTAAATAAAAAACCAGAGGCCGGCAAAGATAAAAGTTAAAATAAAATACAGGGAAAATACTGTCAGTTGATATCCAAAGAAAGAATTCAAAACCGGAATCCCTTCAAGAGATATTGATTGGGGCGCTATTTTTAGAATTGAACTTAGAATAAAAGGAAAAATAGCCAAAACAAAAGTGAATAGATAAATAAGAAAAAGTCCCAAAATTACCTTTAAAATATTTTTTGTTTTTAAAAAAATATACCATAAAAAAACCAGGGCTATTAATAAACCCTCAATTCTTGTTCCAAAGTTATATTCTAAATGAGAAAGCGGGAAGTCGCTTCCTCCTGAGAAAAAAATTCCTCCCGGGCCCACAACTATCCAGCCCCAAAACAATTTAAAAAAATCAAAAAAAGAAGTATCGGCTAAAATTTCCCGGTAATGTATGGAAGCTCCGGCTCCCTGGGTAAAAATTAAGTCCAATATTGGAGGGAGCAAAATAAAAAAAACTCCAAACAATGCAATACGAGTGATTTTTTCTATTTTCTCTTTTGTTAAAAAATAGGCAAATAAAATCAAGGTGAAAATACATGCAAAAAATCCAGCTATTGAGTGGAAAAAATAGTACTCCCATTGAAAGAAATGCTCCATTTTGACGGAAAATACATCTAAAATATTTCTTAACAGGGCAACGGCAATAAAACTTACGAGCCAGCCAGTTAAGCTAATTTTCCGATTTTCCAGTTTCTCAATAATTTTAATTAGAAATAGTTCAAATTTTTCCCAAGCTTTTATCATTTTTTTCTTTGAAACATAAAGTTTGCCAAATCTTCAAAAAATTTTTGGGAATCGGCTCTCACCTCGGGCTTTATTTGACTTAACCAAAACAGGGCTTTTTTTATTTTCTGCCCGGCAAGTTTCTCGCAGTAATTTACCGCTCCCAATCTATAATATAAATTAATAACCTTTTTAATTTCTTTTTCTGCCATCCCTTCCCTGCCCGCTATTTTTTTAATTGCTTTTTTTTCTTTCTGCTCCGCTTTTTTTAAGGAATAAATCAAAAGCAAAGTCTTTTTTCCTTTTTTGATATCCGAACCCACGCCCCTGCCTTTTTCTCCGCCAATTGAAATATCAAGCAAATCATCTTTTATTTGAAAAGCCGCGGCTAAATTTTCGGCATATTTTCTCAAACATTCTCTCTGGCTTTTGGCAGAGCCTGCCAAAACCGCCCCAAGTTCAATTGAGGCTTTAAAAAGCTCGCCGGTTTTGCAGTCAACCATTTTCAGATAATCTTTTTCGGTTATTTTGTTTTCCCTTTCAAAAAAAAGGTCAATTGCCTGACCGATATTATCGGAAATATCAAACCTTTGAAAAAGTTTTAAAATCTCAACTTTTTTTTCTGAAGAAACATTTGACTGCAAAATTGGTAAATTTGCCAAAGCTTTTAAAATTTGTCCGTTAATAAATCCGGCTACCACGGCAAATCTTTGGGCGGCGCTGGAATAAAGAGCTCCGGAATAAAAATATTTTTTGTATCTTTTTTCAAACCATTTTTGAAATAAAAAATGAGGGGCTGGCATCCCTCTCCTGATTATGTCTTCATCGTAAATGTCATCATGAATTAAGGTGGAATTATGATAAAGTTCCAGGGCCAGGGCGGGAAAAATAATTTCTTTCTCATTTTTTTGAGAAATTCCTTTAAATGCCATAATTGCCATAATCGGTCTTAATCTTTTTCCGGGCGAAAGACAAAAATTTCCAAGAAGTTCTTGGTGCTTTTTGATTAAAGGATTTCCTGATTCCAAAACTTTAAGAGAACTAAAAAATCTTTTTAGCTCTTTATTTATAATTCCCCGGTAATGGTTTAAAATCTCCTGAAAGCTCATTAACTCTATCCTATCTAAAAATTAAGCGGAAATCAAATTTCCTTAAAAAAATGGCAGTGAATTGGTTCTCTGCCATTTTAATATACCTGTTGGATAGAATTGGTCCCGGGAGGCCGGCAGCCCGTTTGGGATTTCGTTATCTGTTAATCGCAGCCCGGCCGCGGGCCGCTGATTATCTAAATGGGCCGCGGGAACCCCAGAGCCTATTCAACGGTCTCGCTTCAATTTACCAGGGAGATATCTCGTCCCATTCCGGCAAAGCGGAAGTGGTAACCACGGTTTTTGAAACATCGCAGTAAAGACCGCCGGAATCGGTAATCATAAGAGTAACGGTTTTGTTG
>Ga0066637_10001227_pt1 | contig 16490 bp, 12 predicted proteins | sample CryGeyCG2014_020_FD_62737 | JGI IMG/M metagenome (GOLD analysis project Ga0066637, IMG submission 62737) | Groundwater microbial communities from aquifer - Crystal Geyser CG08_land_8/20/14_0.20 | ecosystem: Environmental > Aquatic > Deep subsurface > Groundwater | place: USA: Utah: Grand County...
AATTTTTGGAGAATTATAGATGGAGCAGTTTTGCGGACTATATTGGAAAGAAGAATTTTCCGTCTGTGACGCAACGGGAATTTTTGCTGGATTTTTGGGGCGGGGAAGCAAAATATAAAAAAGCCGCAAAAGAATGGCTGAAAGACAGAAAAAATAATTTTGAAAAAATTAAGGATGTGGCTCTTGACTAATGATTTATGAAAGTTATGGAAGTTGAGCTTCGATATGTTTTAACATTTGGAGCGAGATTGAACCTCGCTCATTAAGAAATCAGATAACGGTGGCTTATTTCCGCCTCCACCTCGCTCAAGGGATGGCCGTATTTTACGGCGGAATCCTCCTTCACTATTTCAGCGACAGATTGATCGCTTTGTTCCGGCGGATAAGTTTCTATATTAAACGGCCTGGATGTTTGTCCGTTTATTAAAAGTTTAATATAAGCGTTGTAATTAGAGATATTAATCAAATGCTCTCTGGTAAAAACCGGCTCGAAATACTTTTCCAAAAACTCGGCGTCTTCCTCGCCCACCCTAAAAGAGGCAAGCGAACCGACGTTTCCAAATACCGCCTTTTTAATGTCTTCTTCCAACTGTCCGATAAACTGGTGGGCAATAGTTAAGGACAAACGATATTTTCTTGCTTCGGATAAAATTGCAGAAATTGTTTTCGTGGTAATGTTTTGAAATTCGTCCATATACAAATAAAAATCTTTTCTTTCCGATTCCGGAGTGTCCACGCGCGACATGGCCGCCATAAACAAACGGCCAACCAGAATCATTCCCAGCAAATGCGCGTTGGTTTCTCCAAGCCGGCCCTTGGAAAGATTTATCAGGAAAATTTTTTGTCCGTCCATCGCCTCCCTGAAACTAATTGTGGATTTCTGCTGACACAATATGGGCCGCATAATTTCATTGGATAAAAATGTGTCAAACTTGCTTGTAATATACGGGACCATATTTGGGAGCGCCGCATCTCCGCCCGCTTTTTCCGCCTCGGACACCCAAAAATTTTTAACCACTTCGTTTTTGCATTTTGAAAGTTTTAAACGGCGAAATTCCGTATCGGAAAGAACACGGGAAATTTCCAGCATGGTATTGCCCGATTCCGGATGAGCCATAACCAAAAGCGCCGCGTTCCTGAAGTATTGCTCAAACATAGGACCGCCCGCCACGGACATGTCATAAAGTTTGTTAAAAATTTCCAAAAGTTCGTTTACTATAAAAGTTTTTTGTTCCGGATGCTCGGGATTATATTCCAGCATATTCAACCCAAAAGGCCTGGTAACGTCTCCCGGATTAAAATATATCACATCATCCCATCTTTCTTTCGGAATCTGACCTAAAATTTCTTCCACGGAATCGCCGTGCGGGTCTATAAAACAAACGCCGTTACCCGCTTTTATATCTTGCAGAATCATGTTTTTCATAAGCACCGACTTGCCGGTACCCGTCTGGCCGACAAGATAAAAGTGCCTCCTTCTGTCGTCTTCGGCAATGCGCGCCTCTGTTTCCTTATCACGGAAATTATTTTTCCCAAGCAAAAGCCCCTCCTGCGGCAAATTGGCCGGCGGTTCGGATTTTTTAAGTTTAAGAAATTTAACCTTGGGCGCGAAAATTTCGTAAGAAGGAAAATGAAAAATACTGGTAAGTTCGGAGATATTTAAATGAACGGCCGTTCCGCTGTCAAAAAGCCGAAAAGAAAATTTGTAAAAGAAATTCCTAAGGCGCCCCCTGCCCAAATCCTTAGCGTAAAAAGAATTGCCTACCGGATTGGTAAACTGGGAAAAGAAACTTTTTATTTCATTTAAAATTCTTCCCGCGCGCTCCGGCTCTGAAGAAGAAACTACCAGCCTTATGTTGGCGCGCAAAACAGGACGGGAAATTTTTTCATTAAGCAGTTTGATTATTTCTCCGCGCGCCTCTCTGACAACAACATCCTGGCTCATGGTTTGAGCATCGGAATCTTCGTGAATACGGCCGCCGGAAAGAACCTTTAAAAACGAACCGGCCAGAGACTCACCGCCTTTTAGAGCGGTCTTTAGCGGCGTACCCGCCTCAAGAAGTTTAATAGACCTTTCTATGTTTTGTTTTAAATCATTACCCGTTGTATCCACCACTATTTGAACCGCCGCTCCGTCTTTTTCCCTTTCAAGCGAGGAAAAGGTATTGGCGATTATTTCTGTGGGATCGGCGGCCAAATTCTCGTAAGTTTTAATCGGCAGAACATTATTTTGTTTAAGAGTAACCAACGCGCCGGCGTTTGGCGCGCCATATTTAAAAATATTATAGTCCGCGCTTTCATGCCGCAATTCGGCTTCGGGAAAAATAGAATATACTTGTTTTTCCAAAAAAGAAGCGTATTGCCGAGGCACGGCCGCGTAAAAATTAGTTTCGTTTTCCGTGGACGGAGAAACGATTTCCAAAACAAAATACGGTTTCACCTCGAGCATACCGTAATAAAACTGCTCTACCTTGGCAATCGTATCCTTAAAACTTTTTCCTTCTTCTTTTCCCGGCCGCGGCAAGCTGATTTCAAAAAGTTGAAAATCCAAAGAACGCTTTAGCGCGCTTAATCTAGCGTGACGGAAAAAATAATAAAAGCAAAATCCGAGCAGCAAAAGCGCCAGCGGAACTAAAAAATAAGAATGAAGTAAAAACTCCGGGATCGTCATTTTAGTGTTTAACCCGAGGGATATAAATAATTCACCAAACGGTCATGAAATTCTTCCATCACAGAAGGATCCGCTTTTTTCGCCACTCGGCTGGCATAAAGCAAGCCCTTATCCCGCGCAATCTGGAAAAGATATTGCACGGCATTTTCCCTTTCCTCGTAGCGCACATCCACAATTCTTTTTTCCATTTCGCTCATTTCCTGACGGCCCACGACCTTTTCCGGTCCGTATACCACTTCGGGTTCTTTTTGAAGATAATCACCCATTATCTCTTTCGCGCGCTCCGGCTGTTTTTCAATCTGGCCGCGCAAAAACTCTTTTTCCGATTCAGGTGTAATTTGTTGCTCAAATCCTTGTTCTGCCATAACCCTATTATTTTAACACAAAATATTTTAAAATATAACAAGTATGGCCAAAAAACAAATTTTTATATTTCTGTTCATCATTTTAGCCGTGGCCGGTTTCTTCCGGCTTTGGCAAATTACCGATTACCCCCCGGGGCTTTACCCGGACGAGGCAATGAACGCTAACAACGCGCTGGAAGCCATGGAAAATGGCGACTATAAATGGTTTTATTCTGAAAATAACGGACGCGAAGGACTATATATAAATCTTTTGGCCATTCCTCTGTTTATATTTGGCAATGAACCATGGGCGCTGCGCCTACTAAGCGCCATATTCGGCATTCTAACAATACTAGGTTTATATCTTCTGGCAAAAGAATTATTTAAAAACGAACGCCTCGCCCTTTTCGCATCTTTTTTCATGGCCGTCAGTTTCTGGCATATTATATTCTCCAGAATTGCCTTCAGGCCGATACTCGCGCCTTTTTTCCTGACATGGGCGTTTTACCTGTTGTTTAAAATAACAAACAGAATTAATTGGAAATTGGAAATTGGAAATTGGAAATTAATAACAATCCTTTCAGGATTGTTATTCGGTCTTGGTTTCCATACCTATATTGCCTACCGTGTTACTCCACTGCTTTTAATAATTCCCTTCGCGCTCTTATGGAAAAATAACAAAAAAGTTATCGTTGTTTTTTTGCTGGGGACGTTTATCGCAGGCCTACCCTTGGGCTGGTATTTTTTGAATAACCCTGCTGATTTTTTGGGAAGAACTTCACAAATATCAATTTTCTCCGTGGATTCTCCGCTAAAAGCGCTGGCTGAAAATGTTTTTAAAACAATCGGGATGCTTTTCTGGGCCGGGGATTACAATTGGCGGCATAATTTATCCGGTACGCCGGAATTGTTCTGGCCGGTAGCGGTTTTGTTCCTAATCGGAATAATGCTTGGGTTTGCAAAAATTTTCAATTTTCAATTTTCAATTTTCAATAAATTTTCAATTTTCAAACCTTCAATTTATTTTTTATTATCTTGGTTAATAATAATGTCGCTCCCTGTGGTTATTTCCAGCGAAGGGATTCCCCATGCTCTGCGCGCCATTATTCTTATTCCACCAATAATGATTCTTGCGGCGCTTGGACTGGAATCTATTATAGATAAAATAAATAAATGGCACACAAAAAAACTTCAGCAATATCCCCAAAACGCGAAACAACTCGGAAGAATTAAAAAGCAGTTGGCGGTTCTGCTCTTCGCGTTCCTGCTGCTTATTGCCAGCCATTGTTATATTCAATATTTCTTAAGATGGGCGCCCAATATCCATACGCAAGGCGCTTTTAACGCGCGTTATGTGGAAATCGGAAACTACTTAAACAATCTACCCAAAGAAAGCACAAAATATGTTGTGATAAACGCGGATGGAGTACTCGTACGCGAAATACCAATGCCCAGCCAAACCGTAATGTTTATAACAAACACTTATCCCGCAAAAAACCGGCAAGAAAAAAATATACACTATGTTTTGCCGGAAAATATAAGCGCAATCACCTGCCCGGAAAATTGCTCAATAATTACTCTTGAAAACGACACTATGTTGAGAGAAGAAATTAAAAAACAAACTAAAGAGCTAACACTAAAAATCAGCCCCCAAAACATAGAAGTTTTAGAGAAATTTTAGTAAAATAAAAAAATGCCCTACAGCGCAAAATCCGCGGCGAAATGTTTACTCTTGGTAATGTTTCTTTTGTTGTTTTCTTCCAGCTGGAACGATTCGGCCACTATGGATGAAATGGCGCACATTCCCGCCGGATATTCTTATTTATCACAACAAGATTATCGTTTAAATCCGGAACACCCGCCGCTTATAAAAGACCTGTCGGCCATTCCTCTTCTAACTCTTGGGTTAAACTTTCCAACCGATGTTAAAGCGTGGACAGAAGACATAAACGGCCAGTGGGAAATGGGCAAAATATTCATTTACGAATCCGGAAACGACGCGGATAAAATTCTTCGTTTTTCCAGATTTCCAATAATGCTTTTGGCGATACTTTTCGGCTGGCTGTTTTTTAAATGGGTGCGAGGATTATACGGCGACAAAGTGGCGCTTTTAGCCCTGTTCCTTTTTGTTTTTTCCCCGACTTTTTTGGCGCACTCCAAATATGTAACCACGGACCTAGGCGCGGCTTTCGGATTTTTTATCGGCATAGCCGCCTTTGTAAATTTTCTCTTTAAGCCAAACCGAAAAAATCTGCTCATAACAGGCGCGGCCTTTGGCGCGGCTCAGCTTTTAAAATTTTCTTTGGTAATATTAGCGCCTCTCTATTTACTGCTGGGCGTTTTATGGATATTTTTAAAAAATTACGAAGAAAAATTTATATGGAAAAAATTTCTAAAGGAAGAAATAAAAATCATCGGACAAATAATATTAATTGGGCTGGTGGGGTTGGCTATTATCTGGGCGTTTTATATTCCCCATGTTTGGAATTACCCGGTTGAAAAACAAATTTCAGACACCAATTTTACGCTAAACTCTTTTGGAATAAAACCCTTGGCGAATTTAACCACATGGATGGCGGGCATTCCGGTTATACGCGGTCTGGGGCAGTATTTTTTGGGAGTACTTATGGTAATTCAAAGAGCGGCAGGCGGAAACACCGCGTACTTTCTAGGAGAAGTGGGGGGCGGCGGATGGCCGCATTATTTTCCGGTTTTATATCTGCTGAAAGAACATTTGGCGCTGCATATTCTGACCTTGATAGCCATAATTTTCGGCATAAAAAATATGCTGGCAGTCCAAGAAAAAAATCTTAAAAATATCACGGCATGGCTCAAAGAAAACTTCAGCCTTACGGCAAGTTTTATTTTTATCGCGATTTACTGGATTCAGGCAATCACCAGTCCGTTAAATATCGGGGTGCGACACGTTCTGCCGACGTTTCCCTTCATATATCTCCTTGTTTCAAGGCAGGTAATAAGATGGCTCAAAGATTATTCCATTGAAACGCCAATGAATTTCTGGGAATGGCTCAAAGAATTTTATAAGTTTTATATGCAGCCTCTTAAGCGCGGGCTCTTGGTATTTATCTTGCTCCTATGGATATTTTTCTCTGTTATAATTACGTTCCCCCACTATCTTTCCTACTATAATATCGCCGGTGGCGGCGCGGAAAACGGATACAAAATCGCGGTTGATTCCAATTATGACTGGGGGCAAGACCTGAAAAGACTAAAAATTTGGGCGAGTAAAAATCTGCGGCCCGATGAAAAAATAGCCATAGATTATTTCGGCGGAGGAAATCCTGAATATTATTTCGGTGAACAGTATGAAGCATGGTGGTCCGACAAGGGCCGACCAAACAGATGGTTCGCTCTTTCGCTTACCTTTCTTCAGGGAGCGGCGGAAAACGATGATTATTCCTGGATAAAAAACAAAAAGCCGGTTGCCCGAGCCGGTAAATCCATCTTTATCTACAAATTTTAACTTTTAACCTAAATTCCACAAACTCAAAATTTACGTAACCGCAAGACGTAAATTTATTTCACCAGCTCGGGCTGGAAAAATTGATTAATTCTAATTTTATGTTTTTCAAACCCCGCAATCCTGCCATTTTCCCAAAAAACTTCCAGGGCCAAGCCCTCCATTGTTTCTTCTGAAAAATTTTGGTCAAAAATAAAATTACCCAGACTATACGCGATAATTCCGCCGTTGTATTCCTCTACTTCTTGAGCCACGTGCGAATGATGCCCCACCACTATTTTGGCTCCATCATCAACAGCCAATCGCGCTAACATTTTTTGACGGCTGTTGGCGCTTTTTTCATATTCCTCTCCAAAATGCAAGGACACAACCAAAACATCACATTCTTTGGCCGCCTTTTTTATCAACAAAGAAAAATAATTCCGGCTGGCGAGCAAAATACCCGCCGTATTTTCACCCGCCTCAAACCATTCCGGCCCAACGTCGGAAAAACCCAAAAATCCCGTTTTAATGCCGTTTTTTTTTATGATTTTCACCCGGCCCGCGTCTTCAAAATTCGCTCCCCCGCCAACCGGCAATATATTTTCATTTTTTAATCTGAAAATATTCTGCTCAAACGCCTCTTTTCCCCAATCAGCCGCGTGATTATTGGCAACGGAAAAAACATCAAAGCCGGCGGACAACAAAGCGGTAAAAGCGCCTGGTTTAAATCTGAAAGAATAAATTCTTCCCAAATCATTGCCGGCGTCTGCCACAGGCCCTTCCAAATTACCGAAAACAACATCAGCTTTTTTAATAAAATCCGCTTTTTCAAACAAAAAAGAAAAATCTCCACCGGCGTTATTTATAACAGATTCTTCCACGCCGCGGCCAAGCATTATATCGCCGACAAACAACAAAGAAAGAGGCATATGTTTTATCGGTACGGCAATTGAAGCCGCGCCGCCTTCTGAAACATAAACAAAGGGGCCATCATCCGCGAAACGCGACACACGCAGAAGATTTTCCACAAACAAAAAACCCGCCAGAGGAAGAGAAAAACCCAAAAACAAAACCAACAAAGACCACAATATATATTGCCGTTTAATCATTTGTAATATATTTTATTACCGAAACGCAAATCCACGTATTCAATATCTTTTAATTTTTTAGTTTTCAAAAACTCTTCAAAAAAAATGGAAAAATTTTTATAGACTTCATCAAAATCACCATAAATATTCAAAATAAAATGGAAACCCTCCGCGGTATAAAATTTGGCTAAATTGTCCCGGGTTAAAAAAATCTCCTCAACTGGCAAAAAATCCTGAATGCGTTTTTGCAAAAAAAAGATTTGTTTAAAAATATCGCCATCGCATAAAAATTCACCGGGCTGAAAAATATCATCATTTTCACTAAAAAACTTAAGAAAGACGCCGGAAGAAAAATAGGGCGCGCCATCAAATATAAAACCACCTTCATCTAAATAAAGGCACTGTTTGTTTTCTTTCCGGCAAACAAGCGCCACCGGGGACCTCTCCTCTATTCGCACTTCTATTCGCGAGGGAAAATCATTTTCTATTTCAACCGATTTTACGCGAGGAAAATCAGCAAGAAGACCGGCGGCAATCGCTTTTCGCGGAAAATAAAAAATTCTATTTTTTAAAGAAAGGCCAAAAGTTTTATCGTTCAAAAACTGCCCAATTTTTTTTTCAAGCGCGCCTGTCGGCAAAGATTCGTTTCCCAAAACCGATATTGTTTTAATTTTTAAAGAATCCAGAGAAAAAAGTATAATCAAAACCAAGACGGAAAACACAAAAAAACCAAGCAATACAAGAGAAATTTTAAGAAAAGCCTTTTTCTCTTTATTGCGCCTGCTCGCGGCTAAAACTTTTTGAGACATTTTATTTTTTAGAGATTTTTTCTTTGCCTATATGTTTTTGCAGAACTTCAGGTATTAAAACAGAGCCGTCTTTTTGCTGGTTGTTTTCCAAAAGAGAAATCAAAATGCGGGGAGTGGCAATAACAGTGTTGTTTAAGGTATGGACAAAATGAATTTTGCCGTCCTTCGCGCGATAACGAATATTGAGCCGCCTTGCCTGAAAATCATGAAAATATGAAGCTGAGTGGGTTTCGCCATATCGTTTGCGGGAAGCAATCCATCCTTCAATGTCATATTTTTTAACCTGTCCTAAACCCAAATCACCCCCACAGTTTAATACCACCCGATAAGGAATTTCCAACTTTTTCATCAATTTTTCCGAATTTTCCGTAATTTCTTCATGCCATTTTACTGATTCCTGATGGTCTGCCCTACACAACACCACTTGTTCCACTTTCATAAATTCATGCAGGCGATAAAGACCTCTCGTGTCTTTACCATAACTTCCGGCCTCTCTTCTGTAACAGGGAGAAAAAGCAAAATATTTTTTAGGTAAATCTTCTTCTTCCAAAATCTCGCCCGCGTGATAACCCATTATTGGTACTTCGGCCGTTCCAGAAAGATACAAATCATCTTGTGTTTTGTAAACCTCATCTTTTCCCTGAGGCAGCCACCCCGTACCCATAAAGCTTCCTTCTTTAACCAAAGACGGAGCAATAAACGGAATAAACCCCGCTTCCAGCATTTGATCCATCGCCAATTGCCAAATTGCCAGCGACAGCAAAACGGCCTCATTTTTCAAAAAATAACCGCGAAAACCGGATACCCTTACGCCCCTTTCAAAATCCGCCAAATCCAAGTTTTTCATTAGCTCAATATGATCTTTTGGATTAAAGCCAAATTTAGGCAACTCTCCCCATTTTCTTATTTCTTTATTATCTAAATCGTCTTCTCCTTCAGGAACCGATAGATCGGGGATATTCGGCACCTGTAACATTAAATCCTGCCATTTTTCATTTGCCTTTTTTAATTCTTCTTCTTTTTTGGAAAGCTTGTCCTTTAACTCTCTCATCTCCGCAATCAACGATTCCCGCTTGCTTTCATCCTTCATTTTCGCAATTCTTTCCGACTCAACATTCTGCTCCGCCCTTAAAGAATCCACCTCCTGAATAAGGCCCCGGCGAATATCATCCAAATCAAAAAGCCGATCCACATTAAAGTCAATGTGCTTCTTTCTAGCGGCATCACGGACAAGATTTTTATTTTCTCTTATAAACTTTATATCCAGCATGTTATAGTGGGTTTAGCGAACCATAATTTTATAATATCAAAAAATCCTATTCTTCGCAAAATCTATTCGGTCGTCGGGATAAAAATGAGTGAAATGAGCGAGGTTGAACCTCAATCATTATAAAAAGATGATATTATACAAATCCTTGACATAAATTTTAAAACAAATAAAATAAAATATATGAAATTATACATTGCCCAATACATAGAAAAACGTTTGCGCAAAGCGGAATATGAATACGATGAAAAAACCAAGAGTTGGTGCGCTAGTATAAGCGATTTACCCGGTGCTTACGCACAAGCAGATACCGTTGAAGAAGTAAGGGAAAAATTATCTGAGGTTATTGAAGATTATATTTTAGTTAGTCTTCAAGAAAGGCATTCTTTGCCAGGTTTTAAAAAGTTGCCTGTTAAAATATATACCTAAACTTTTTCCGCTTCCTCGCCGAATTTTAATAAAGAAACTCAAAAATCTCGGCTTTTCTGGTCCTTATCCCGCTAACCGACATGAATATATGAAACGGGAAAGCGAAAAAATTTTTATCCCCAATCCCCATAGAAAAGATATTGGTTTACCCATCATAAAGAAAATTATTCAACAACTCAAAATCTCGAATCAGGAATTTTTAGAGCTCTAATCTATCTCGGTTTTCTTTATTTAGTTTTCAAAAATCTATTTTTCGTTTCTCAAAACTCTTACGAGTTAATTTTTCGTAGTCGGTTTTGCCAAGTTTCTTAAAATATGTATACTGGAATTTATGGCGGAAACAACCGAAGAACATATTTTTGCAAACGCGTTAAACCAATCGCTTCAAATTGACGCGGTGGCGCTTAAGAAATTTAAAGAACAATTCGGCAGTTTTAAAAAAGCGTGGCACTCCTCTCTTTCAGCGCTAAAAACGGCCGCCGACAAGCGGATTCTCGAGGAATTCAGGCCAAACATAAATCCGGAGAAAGAATTTGAAAAACTGGAAAAACAAAAAATAAAAGTTTTATTAAAAAACGAACTTCCGCTTTTGCTGCGTGAAATTGACACGCCGCCGGAAATTTTATATGTAAAAGGAACGCTCCCTCTTGAAAACAAAAATTATCTGGCGGTGGTGGGCCCGAGAAGATTTTCGTCTTATGGCAAAGAGGTCTGCGAAAGAATAGTGGGCGGGCTTAAAGAACACAATTTCGCCATTATAAGCGGGTTGGCAAGCGGAATTGATTCTATCGCGCACGAAACGGCATTGAAGAACAACATCCCAACCCTCGCGGTTTTGGGAAACGGTCTGGATGAAAACGTTCTTTTCCCGCCAAGAAACATAAAATTGTACAAAGAAATTATTGAAAACAACGGCGCGGTAATCTCTGAATATCATTTTTCAATGAAAGCCGCGCTTTACACATTTCCTCAAAGAAACAGAATCGTGGCAGGATTATGCCAAGGAACACTGGTGGTGGAAGCGCCCGAACGAAGCGGTTCTCTGATAACGGCTTTTTTGTCCCTGGACTACAACAGAGATGTTTTTGCCGTACCCGGGTCGGTTTTCTCCGCTAATTCAAAAGGGGTCAACCTTCTCCTAAAAATGGGCGCGATTCCGGTAACGGAAACAAACGATATTCTGCGCGCGTTCGGAATAGAACAGACGAAAACTGAAACAACGCAAAATCTCTCTGCGGAAGAAGAAAAAATAATTTTTCTTCTTCGCGAACCGATGGAACGAGATGAGATTATAAGAAAAACAAAACTGCCGCCTTACGAAATTAATCCGCTCTTAATCAAAATGGAAATAAAAGGTATTATCAAAGAAATAGACGGAAAAATTTGCAGAACATGCGCTTGATTATCGTAGAATCACCGACAAAAGCAAAAACAATCTCAAAATTTTTGGGACGCGATTTTGACGTGGAATCCAGTTATGGGCATATGAGAGATTTACCCAAGGGTGAACTTGGAGTAGATATTGAACATGATTTTGAACCAAGATATGTAATACCCAAAAAGGCGCAGAAAAACGTAACCCAACTAAAAAAAATCGCGCAAAAAGCCGAAAAAGTTATCCTGGCAACAGACGAAGACCGCGAAGGAGAAGCCATCGCATGGCACCTTACTCAGGCTCTGGGCCTTAAAAATTCGAAATTATCGGTTGAAAGAATAGTTTTTCATGAAATCACCGAATCCGCGATTGAAGAAGCCTTAAAAAACCCAAGACAAATTGACATGGATCTGGTAAACGCTCAGCAGGCCCGCCGAGTCTTGGACCGATTGGTGGGATACAAACTTTCTCCGTTTTTGTGGAAGAAATTAAGACGGGGGTTGTCCGCCGGAAGAGTACAATCCGTTGCGCTTCGCCTTGTGGCGGAACGCGAGGAAGAAATTAAAAAATTTAAACCGCAAGATTATTGGACGGTTCACGCAATTTTGGAAAACGAGAAAAAAAATGAATGGCCGGCCGAGATGAGCAAAATAAACGAAGAGATTATCCCAAAACCCGGCCTAACAGAAAAAATAAAGGTAGACGAAATACTAAGAGAATTAAAACAAAGCGATTGGCGAATAGAGTCAATAGAAAAAAAGGGCAGAGAACAAAATCCACGGCCGCCTTTCACCACCAGCACATTACAGCAATCCGCCTGGCAAAAATTGAAATTCTCTTCCAAAAAAACAATGATTATCGCCCAACAATTATACGAAACCGGCCACATAACCTACATGAGAACGGATTCTTTAAATATCGCCGAAGGCGCGTTAAAAAAAGCCTCGGAATATTTAGAAAAAAATCTAGGGAAAAAATATTCGCTTCCCTCGCCAAGACGCTATAAAACCAAAAGCAAGGGGGCGCAAGAAGCGCATGAAGCCGTTCGGCCAACAAACCCCGACAACTCTCCCGAAATAATAAAAAAAGGATTAACACCGGAACAGCATAAATTGTATCAACTGATATGGCAAAGATTTATTGCCACTCAAATGCCCAACGCGATTTTTGACGATACAGCGATTGAAACAAAAGCATCCCACGATAAAAACAATTACACTTTCCAAACAAAAGGCTCTGTATTAAAATTTGACGGCTTTTTAAAAATATACGAATCCAAATTCAGCGAAAATATCCTGCCGCCTGTTTCAAAAAATGATTCCGTTTCCGCAAAAGAAATTAAAGAAGAAAAACACCAAACACAACCACCAGCAAGATACAACGACGCTTCATTGGTTAAAACGCTGGAAAAAGAAGGTATTGGCCGACCGTCCACATATACCCAAATAATTTCCACACTAACGGCCAGAAACTATGTAGAAAGAGATGGCAGCAAAAGATTTATCCCCACAGAAATGGGCAATATGGTAAACGAAATACTGGTAAAACATTTCCCAAAAATTGTGGACATCAAATTTACTGCCAAGCTGGAAAACGAACTGGATGAAATCGCCGAAGGGAAAAAAGAATATGTTCCGCTCATTCGTAATTTTTACGAACCCTTTGAAAGAAACCTGCTAGAAAAATACGAAACAGTTGAAAAAAAAGATTTAACCGAAGAAACGGATGAAATTTGCGAAGTTTGCGGCAAACCAATGATAATCAAATATGGAAGGTTCGGCCGCTTTATGGCCTGTTCGGGTTTCCCCGAATGCAAAAACACCAAGCCGCTGCCGCCGAAAGACTTAGGCGTAAAATGCCCCCTGTGCGAAGAGGGCAGCGTGGTTGAACGAAAAACCAAACGGGGCAAACTGTTTTACGGCTGTTCAAAGTGGCCGAAATGCAAATTCGCGACCTGGCAAAAACCCACAAAACCTACGAGTATGCAAAAAATAAAAAATAATCAACATGAACTGGGAGGAATATAAAAACAAATTGCCGCCTAAATATTCGGAGCGTGAACTCAATTTATTAGAAAAGGCCTTTATCTTTGCCGCGGAAATCCACAAAGACGAAAAAAGACAAACAGGCGAGGCATACATCACTCACCCGGCCATTGTTTCATTAAAAGCAGCCAATCTAAATCTTGGCACGACAACCATTGCGGCCGCCATGCTGCATGACACCATTGAATCAGAAAAAACAGACATCAAAACAATCCAAAAAAAGTTCGGCCACGAAATTGCTTTTTTGGTAAAAGGACTAAGCAAGGTAAGCAAAATTGAATATCGCGGCGTGGAGCGCGCCGCCGAATCCACCAGGAAAATGTTCATGGCGATGGCTCAGGATATACGAGTAATAATCATCAAACTGCTTGACCGCCTGCATAATCTTGAGACACTCTCCACGTTCTCGGAAGAAAAACAAAAAAGAATCGGGCAGGAAACCCTGGACATTTACGCGCCGGTAGCCGACAGGCTTGGAATGGGCGACCTAAAACTGCAACTGGAAGACGAGGCATTTAAATACGCCCACCCGAAAGAATACGAATGGATTATAAAAGAAACGCGAGAAAAAATTCCGCAAAGAAAAAAATATTTAACAAAAAAAGTAATTCCCGCCATTAAAAAAGAACTTGAAAAAGAAAAAATTCCGGTAAGAACCATCACCCATCGCGCCAAACATTATTACAGCCTCTGGAAAAAGCTTCTGAGAAACAACATGGACTGGTATACAATCTACGACCTTACCGCGGTAAGAATCATTGTAGATTCCGTGGAAAGTTGCTATGCCACCTTGGGTGTAATACACAAACTCTGGAAACCGCTGCCGGGACGCATAAAGGATTATATCGCCCTGCCGAAACAAAACGGTTACAAAAGTTTACACACAACGGTATTTTGCATTGACAAAAAAATCACCGAATTTCAAATACGCACACCAAAAATGCACGAAGAGGCGGAACAAGGAATCGCCGCGCACTGGGCGTGGGAAATCGCAGGTAAACCCAAATCTCCAAGAGAAACGCAGATGCCGCACAAAAAATTTACCTGGATTAAACAATTGCAAGACTGGCATAAAAAATTTAATAAAGACATTAGCGGAGAAAAGTTTTTGGAATCGCTCAAAATAGACTTCTTCAAAGACCGAGTATTTGTATTAACGCCCAAGGGAGATATCATAGATTTACCTGAAGGTTCTACGCCGATAGATTTCGCCTACCATGTCCATTCGGACATTGGAAACTCCATTGTGGGGGCAAAAATAAACAATAGTATTGTGCCACTCTCATACGAATTGGCCTCCGGTGACATGGTGGAAATTTTGACGCAAAAAAACAAAAAGCCCAATTTAAAAATGTTAGAATCTATTAAAACATCGTTAGCAAAAAACCAGATACGCTCTGCGCTAAAAAGACAAGAGCTGATGCCCAAACTGAGAAAACCTCAAAAAGAACTGCGCGCCGAATTAACACTTATTGTGAAAGACAGAATAGGAATGCTTAAAGATATTTCTTTCGTTTTTTCCAAGTTTCGCATAAACATAAAAAGTCTTCACAGCAAAGAAAAAGAAAATTCAAACAATGAATACGCGATTGTTTCTGTTGCGTTTTCTCCAAAAAATAAAGAGCAGGTTAACAAAATTGCAACACAACTAAAAACCATAAAAGGCATAGAGGAAGTACGAACAAAAATAAATTAAATACCAAATTCTTGTTCTTCTTCCGGCACATTATCAGATGCCATGTTCGCGTTATCTGCCGCAAGACCAACGCCCATCTTAGACAAAAACCCCATCAGATCTTCATCGGAAAAAAATTCAATAGAAACCCTCTTACCCTTACCCCTGGGCTCAACCGATACGCGCGTGCCTAAAACATCAGAAAGTTGCTGCTGTAATTTTTGTGTTTCCGGATCTTCTATTCCCTGCCTGCTCCGCGCCGAGGAACGCTCTTTCATCAATCTCCTGGAGGCGGCTTCAGCATCCCTTACATTCATCTTCCTGTAAATAATTTCTTTATATAAATTAATTTGCGCTTCAGGAGAATTAGTTAAACTTAAAAGAGGCCTAGTATGACCTTCGTTAATCAATCCTTCTTTTAAACCCATCTGAATTTCTTCCGGTAATGTCAAAAGACGAATTGTGTTTGAAACGTATTCCCTGCTTTTTCCCACGCGGCTGCCGATTTCATGATGCCTCATTTTGAAATCGTTTACCAATTGCTTAAACGCGCCCGCGCGCTCCATGGCGCTCAAATCCTCACGCTGGAGATTTTCTATAAGGGCAAGTTCCAATTTAACTTTTTCGCTCGGGTCTTCTCGTATAATAACCGGCACCTGATTCAAACCGGCCAATCTGGATGCCCGCCACCTTCTTTCACCGGCAATAATTTCATACTCAACGGTGGTACCGTCAGGAATTTCTTTTTCCTGCCTTATAACCACAAGCGGCTGCAAAACGCCGTACTGGCGTATAGATTCAGCCAGCTCCCCCAAGCGTGTGTCGTCAAAAATACGGCGCGGCTGCATCGTATTGGGTTTAATCTTGTCTAACTCAACCCAAAAAACTCCGCTTTCTTTTCTTATCCTTGGTAAATCTTGTGTTCCCATTGATTAAAATTATATCTTCGCTTTGCTTGATATAATTACGTCGTTCGGTCAAAATGATAATTTTATTCTCATTTTTCCCTCATTAGTAATTATAACGCACTTGATTTAAGAATGCAAATCTTTAATATATAAATATGCCTGCCTGCCGGCAGACAGGCCTCGGTGGCGGAACTGGCAGACGCGCACGACTCAAAATCGTGTGGACCTAGTCCATGGGAGTTCGACTCTCCCCCGAGGCACCAATCAAGAGACAGCACATGAAATACCACATCATCACATACGGCTGTCAGTCCAACGAAGCGGACGCTGAAAGAATCGAAGCCCGGCTTCGATTATTGGGGCATAAAAAAGCGGCTTCTGAAAAAGAAGCCGGGTTGATAGTTTTGAACTGCTGT
>Ga0066637_10001228_pt1 | contig 16479 bp, 23 predicted proteins | sample CryGeyCG2014_020_FD_62737 | JGI IMG/M metagenome (GOLD analysis project Ga0066637, IMG submission 62737) | Groundwater microbial communities from aquifer - Crystal Geyser CG08_land_8/20/14_0.20 | ecosystem: Environmental > Aquatic > Deep subsurface > Groundwater | place: USA: Utah: Grand County...
TTGGTTGGTTTTCGTAGTTGATGGCGGCAAATACTCCGCATGCGATTTTTAGCTGGTCTCCCATGTTTGGGCAATAATCAGGCGGGTATTTATCAGTTTTTAGGACATTTTCAAGTAAAAAACATGTTGACTTTTACAGAATCAATGCCAACCCAATAGCGGCAAGTCCATATTTAGAGTCTATCTTACGATGCTTGAGGTTATTGAGAGTTCGGCGCCGGGCACTATATGAATCCACCAAGCCCATGCCTGAAAAGAATCGTTGTAGTACACTACGAGCCTTGCAACAGAGCCTACCGGAGCGTTCGCCGGAACAGTTCCTTCCCAAGTCAAAGTCCTCTTGTCACATGAACCAAGCGTCAACTTCTGCATCATTCCAGTCCATGTCCATCTTTCGCCTTCGAAGGCTATGTTAACCGACCAAGTGCCTTCGCTCGTGCCTACGTTCCTGAATGTGATTTCCGCAACGAAACCCTCTTTCGTTTTCTTATCGACAACACCGCTGCAAGACGGCAAACAAGCTGACAACAAGTTTCTCGAGCCTGCACTTGAAAGACCTGTCATGATGATTAACGCGGCCACTGCAAAAACCAACACAACAAACTTCTTCATAATTCTCCCTCTCCTACACGAATCTAATGGAACTCGCGCACTTTATCCGTTCTGTAAGATACTTCTATAAGATAATAACACACGCCTCTCACAGCCCTTTCCTTCCCGAGAAATTATAGACGTACCTGCGACTAGACAGCTGAAACACTTCAATCTAAAACATCCTTAGTCAGTGTCCCTCAGAAGTTCAATCTATAGATAGGGGCTTAGTACCTTCTGAGACCTGTCCGCTATCACCTTTGTCTGCACTAGAAATCTGGAAGGCAGAGGTTGTTGCTTGTGTAAGCATAAAGAAGAGACTTATGGAGTGAGTCTAAACTTGTCTCTGGGATAAAGTGTGACTTCCCTGATGTTCTTCTTCCCAGTAAGCATCATCGTCAGTCTTTCCAACCCTATGGCCCAGCCCGCATGGGGCGGCATCCCGTAATCGAAAGCCTGCAAATGATACTTGAACGACTCCGGGTTCAGCCCCTTCTCCCTCAGCCGTTTCATCAGAAGCTCCCTAAATGCGATTCTTGTTCCGCCGGAAACCAGCTCCACCCAACGCCACATCAAATCGAAACCCTCGCACAAGTCAGGATTGTCGCGGCGTGGCTGAATGTAAAAAGCTCTGGAACTGGTAGGCCAGTCGGTAATGTAGTAGAAGTACGGGTGGATTTTGCCCAGAGTTCTCAAGGCAGGTGTAGGTATGTCTTCGCCCCATGGAACTTCAACGCCTTCGCGCTTCAGGTCACTTAACACCTCATCATATGTGAGACGTTTGAAAGGTATTTCAGGCACCTTTATGCTGTATTTCAAGGTAGCCAATTCCTTTGGGCATTTTTCATTGGCAACCCTGCAGATGTGTTGCATAAGCTGCTCAAGCAGCTGCATCACGCCATCAGCATCTGCAAACGCCTGCTCGATGTCAATTGAGACAAATTCGCTCAAGTGACGACGCGTATGCGACTCCTCAGCCCTGAAAAAGGGCCCGATCTCAAAAACTCGTTCAAGACTCATCACGAGCTGTTCCTTGTACAGCTGTGGACTCTGAGCCAAGAAGGCTTTTCTTCCGAAGTAATCAACGGAGAAAAGCTCAGCTCCGCCTTCAGTTGCAGACGCAATCATGCGCGGCGTATGCACCTCTAAGAAGCCTCTTTCGAACAGGAAGCCTCGAATTGCCCCCACGGCTGTGTGTTGAATTTTGAAAATTGAGATGTTGTCTTCTCTGCACAGGTCCAGCGCCCGAGCGTCCAACCGAACTTCCAGGTTCGCAGGCGTTTTTCCAGTTATGTCTATTGGCAAAGACGATTCAGCCGCGCTGAAGATACGGATCTCGTTCGGAATCACTTCGATGCCTCTAGGAGTAATAGTGGTCTTCTTCACAACGCCCCTCACACCTATGCTGTACCGTTTCTGCAAAGCATCTGACTTTGACAGAACTTTGCTGCTTGCCTTTTTCCGCAAGACTATGATCTGAACCGTGCCTTCTCGGTCCTGCAAGATGACAAAACGTATTGCTCCCAAGTCTCGGATTTCCTGAACCCAACCGAAAAGCGTGACTTCCCTGCCGTCCATCTCAGGCTTAACGTCAACGGAATAATGCGTTCTACGCCAGTCGCCAATCGAATCTAGCTCCATAAGTTCACCTTCACGCCTAGTCAGAGAACTCCACACGCAACGTTATGCTCCGAACCTTGCCTGCAATCTCTTTTAAAGCCTTTACATCAAAAGGCGGCTGCATCCCACGTCTCTTTCTCAAAATGACCCGGGTTTCAGTAGTTCCATCAGGCAGCCAAATCGTGTTGATAGTCACGATGCTCAAAGGCGCAAACAAATCCTCCAAAAACTTTCTGTCGTCTACTCCGTTCTCAAGAACACGAACACGTTTGCCAGTTTCTTCACCCAAAGCCTTAACGATCTTGCCACCATACCCAAGAAGACGCGACACATCTCCAGGCCCAACGATTATCGCCAAAGTTTTGCCAACCTCAACAGCCTTGTGAAAATAGACGTTTTGAAGAGAAGGATATTTCTGTTCCAGCGACAACAACAGCCGAGCAACTGTCAAGTCAGCCTCACTTACTTCTCCAGACTTTACTTTAGCTGAACACTTTTGACACAGTATGCCGCTCTTTAGACAGAAACTACACAGTGCCGTTTTCACCTATAAAATGGCCCTCCGCAAATAAAGGAGGGGCGGCGGAGCATTGGAAACTTTTGAGGAAACGCTATTCTAGCGTTCTAGTGTTATCTCGATTGTGCTTACGTTTGTTGGCGAGCCACCCTCTTCTCTGGGTGCCATCTGCTGCGTTCCTATGCCAACTCTTTTGACCTTGACATCCGGTAAGAATCGGCGCCTGGCGACCTCGACTACGTCGACTGCTCGGCTTATGGATCGCCCTCGTGCTTTAACATTTACTTCTTTTGCTCCGCCGTGAAAGAGGGTTATGCATGCCAGTACATAGTTCATTACTGGCTTGTTTCCAATCAACACTGAATTGCTTTCTGACATTTTGTCCGCCTCACTCCTAGCTTTCATTTTTCTATAGTGCGATAACCAGTTTTTATCGAGAAATAAATACATTGCGGTTTTAGGCTCCGTTTAATAAAAATCAGCACTCAGAAATCACTCATTCGCCACATTTTCAGCTTGCCAAACTCTTAAATAAGCCTCACTATCGTAAAGACTAGACTTAACAAAATGCTACCCAGAGGATGACAGCTTGGAAACGCTTACGAGACGCTCGCTCCAACTGCTCAGGATACTTTACGAGAGAGGCAAATCAACAACCACATTCACTTTGCACGTCAAACAGGACGAGTTGGCAACGCAGCTAGGCATAAGCAGACAAGCGTTAAATGTTCATCTGCGAAAGCTGAGAGATCTGAACTTAGTGCGCACGGGCAGAGGTTTTATAGACGTGACCGAAAAAGGATTGAACTCGCTCGGAGTGTCCTCTGCTCCAGCCTTCATACTGATTAAAGTGTCTCCCACAAAAAGGATTTACGTTTACGAAAGGCTCGGCGAGCTCACAGTTCAGAGAGCCTTCAGGATAGCAGGCGATGTTGATGCTCTTATAATTGTTGAAAGGGAAAAACTTGACGAAGTGTTAAAAAAGCTGTATTCGATTGACGGTATACAAGACACAAGGTCGTACGTCACAATAGAAACCATAAAATGAGGTGGAGAAAGCTTTGAAACTCTTTGAATATGAAGCAAAGACCATACTCGCGAAATACGGAATCCCGACACCGCAAGGCGGACTGGCAACAAGCGCAAGCCAAGCCAAGGAAGTCGCGAGCAAACTGAAACCGCCTGTCGTTATTAAGGCACAAGTCCTTGTTGCAGGAAGAGGAAAAGCAGGCGGAATACTCTTTGCCAGCTCGGCTGAGGAAGCGGAAACCGCCGCAAACAAACTGCTGACCATGCAGATAAAGGGCATACCTGTCAAAAGCATATGGATCGAAGAGAAGATACAGATAAAAAGAGAACTCTACTTCGGCATAACAACCGACAGATTCAACCAAAGCTACGTGGCAATCGCTTCCGCGGCAGGCGGAATGGAAATAGAGGAAATAGCTGCAAAGACTCCTGAAAAAGTCATCAAGCTTCTGATCAATCCTGAATATGGGTTCCGCTCATTCCACGCCAGACAGATGGCCACAAAGATGGGTTACGCTGGCAACCAGATTTCTGAGCTTGGAAAGGTACTTGAAAGACTGTACTGCATCGGCATGGATTATGATGCAGAACTGATCGAAATGAACCCCTTGGTGGAAACTGTTGACGGAAAATTTGCGGCAGCAGACACGCGCATAATATTGGATGACAACGCCCTGTTTCGCCATCAAGAATACAAGAAGAGGCTACTGGAAGGTGAAAGTGAACTAAGCCCACAAGAGCTGGAAGCAATGAAAAACGACTTGGCTTACGTTAAACTCGATGGCAACATAGGAGTCATAGGCAACGGAGCAGGCCTCGTAATGGCAACACTCGACACCATCCAATACTATGGTGGAAAACCAGCAAACTTCTTGGACGTCGGCGGCGGAGCACCCTCAGAAAAAACAGCACTAGCCCTGAAGATAGTGCTCTCTGACCCGAATGTTAGAGCGCTTTTCATAAACATACTAGGCGGAATCACCCGCTGCGACGAAGTTGCACGAGGAATCTTGGAAGCAAAAGAAAAAGTCGGAGTCACAAAACCCATGGTGATAAGACTCGTAGGCACAAACGAAGAAGAAGGAAAAAGAATACTGACAAATGCTGGAATACACGTGTTGGAAAGCATGGAAGAAGCAGCGCAACGAGCCGTTGAAATCTCAAAACAAGGAGACAAGTGAACTTGGGAATAGTAATAGATAAAAACACAAGAGCACTCGTCCAAGGCATAACTGGAACACAGGGAAGCTTTCATACGAAGCTCATGCTGGAATACGGGACAAAAATCGTCGCAGGCATAACCCCTGGGAAAGGTGGAACAGAAATCCATGGCGTGCCGATTTATGACACAGTTGAAGAAGCTCAGCAAAAAAGCTCGGCAGATGCCTCGATAATCTTCGTGCCAGCAGCATTCGCCGCAGACGCAGCCCTGGAAGCCTTGGAAAATGGCATCAAAAAAGTCGTCATAATAACAGAACACATCCCGATAAAAGACGCCGTTGGTTTGATGGCAATCGCAAAGCAAGCCAAAGCAACGATAGTCGGCCCCAACACCCCTGGAATAGTAACCCCTGGCGAATGCAAGCTTGGAATAATGCCTGCTCACATCTTCAAGTCAGGCGGCGTAGGCATGGTCTCACGAAGCGGAACACTGACTTACGAGATAGCGGCGGGGCTGACCAGAAACAATCATGGGCAATCAACGTGCTTGGGTTTGGGAGGCGACCCGATAACAGGCCTGAACTTCATAGATACTCTGAAAATGTTCGCCAGCGACCACCAGACAAAAGCCGTTGTCTTGATAGGAGAGATCGGCGGCAACTTAGAAGAACTAGCAGCAAAATACATTGCAGACCAAAAATACCCCAAGCCAGTCGTGGCATTCATCGCTGGACGTTCTGCCCCATCTGGAAAACGGATGGGTCACGCAGGCGCAATAGTGACGGGCAAGACTGGAACAGCCGAAAGCAAGATTGAGGCTTTCAGAAAAGCAGGAGTCAGTGTGGCTGAAAAACCCAATGACGTAAGTGACTTGCTGACGAAACTTATCTAGAAAGATGTTGTACTTTCTCGGCTCAACTGTTCGGTGTAAGACACAAAGGTACATGCAAGGCAGGAGCCATTTTTTGGCAACTGCAAAAAGTATATTTGACAGCGGGTCATCTGAGTTCTAGCCATCAAAGAGGGATTGACAAGATGCCTATATTAGACCCGTTAAAGAAAGCAATCGCTCAGAAGCACAGACTCTACATGAAGATCTGCAGAGAATGCGGCGCGAGAAATGCTGCGACTGCAGTAAAATGTAGAAAGTGCCGAAGCAAGAGCTTGCGCTGGAAGAAAAGAGAAATCGTAAAGTAGCCTTTCTTATGTCTAAAGTATCTTAAGCAGAGTTTCAACGTTGAAGATTGTGTTGGCACAGCCATTCTTTATCAGCGGAACAGATTGACCAGCTACCTTCATAGCCTTCAGCGTTTCCCCGCTCAGCTTAGTCTCCTCGCCGCAAGCCACTCCCACAACACCCTCATAATGTTTAGCTTTCAAAATCTTCGGCACGCAAGAACCACCAGGCAGAATGTAAACATCATAACCTTTTTTCTCGGCAAGAACCACTGCCCTATTCACCAGACAATCAGAAGAGCAGTGTCCGCAAATGTATGATGGAATCTTCGGCTCAAACACCGCATGGCAACGACTGTCCATGTATTTCCTAGAACAATGCGGCAGCAAAAGCACCCTCTTCCTTGTCTGCACGAACTTCTCTCTTTCAACAAGATTCTTGGCTTGCAAGTCAATCAAGTCTTCGAGAAGAACAACGGCATCAGACACGTTCAGGCCAGTTGCTTCTTGAATTTTGAATTTCTTTATCATGCTTTGTGCAGTCTTGCTCATTTGTTTATGCATGCCCCTTTCGTAACCGACCCGTGCAATTTCGGTGAAGAAGAAGCGTGGAATCCTGGAAAGGTCAAAGATGAACTTGTAGGGCATAGGTTACATGATGGGAGGACAAACCTTTAAAATTATCTATCCTGTATATCTAGGCTAAGCAGAATCTGAGAAGAAAGGTATTAGAAGAAGGAGGCTAAATAATGGGTTTACTTGACAGATTCAGAAAGAAGAAGGAGGTTGAGAACATATCCGCCGAATCTACGAAAATAACAACCGAGCTTGAGAAGTTCTGTGGAAGCGACAAGGAAACGTATGAAGCTTTGCTCAACACAATGGCCCTTGACCCGAGAAAAATCGGGACTCCCTTAAAGGAAGCGGTTGAAAATGCCAAGAAAGCTGAAAAAGAAAAGGATTCTATAATAGCCCGAGAATGGTACAGAGTCGCTGGAAGCTTGGCGATTTATGAAGGAAGCGCGAAAAAAGCAGCAGAATTCTTCAATGAAGCACAAAGAATCTTCCCCGGCGAGAAGTTCCCGTTCCTGAAGAACCCTGAAAAGGCCGTTGCTAAGGCACAAGAATATTATAAGAAGCATCTGACTTGACAATTAGCAGAAGCATGCATGACTGTTCGGTTCCGAACTGAACTACCTTTGTTTTTGCTGTTCTTCTTCCTCTGGATAACCGAGCAGGTCTCTGAGAGATTTCACTTCTTCGCGCATCATGCTTACTTCGCTTTCAAGGGCAGTTACTCTTGATTCTGCTACCTTTCTGAGGCTGTCAATTTCAATCATCAGATTCGAACGTTCAGTTTCCAACGTCTTTATCTTCTCCCGCAGGTTCTTCAAGGTCTGCATTAGTTCTCCCCTTATGCCCTTAATTCTTTCCACCATATTTTTAATACTTGCTGCCGCTTCAACTTTGGCTTTAGGTTCTACAGCTGCTCTAAAACGAACCCCGCAGCTTGGACATTCAAATATACCAACAATGAGTTTGGATTCTTCGCCTTTTTTTGATGGTCTTCTCGAAGGGATAGGCCAAGTCTTCACTGGAGTCGCTACTTCTGTCTCACATTTCGGGCATTTGACCAAACCAGACCCCCATCATAACTATCGCTGCCCGAGTCTAAAATGTGTTTTGCAAGAGGTTCTGATAGCCTAGAGCAAGTTATTAATTGCAAACATGCAGAATATGCCCTGAGTTGGCGGTTAGTTTGCAAGTCGTCGAGATGAAGAACAGACTAGTGGAAAAGATTAAGGCGTTGGAACATGAGAAAAGCACGCTTTTGGAGGAGGTAAGACAGCTCAGGGAAGTTGTGGAGTTGAGCGAAAAGGCAAAGATTTTGGAAAATGAGGTTAACAAGCTGAAAGATGAAGCTAAAGTTTTGAGGGAGAGAATACCAAGGGAGTTTCTGCGAGAGTTGGAGCAGATTGCATCCACCTTGCTAACGGAAGATAAAGCGGAAGCCTCAAGCGAAGAGTGCTCAAGCTGCGAAGAAGAAGAGTTTCTCTAAAACTGTATATGTGACTAGCGAGCAAAAAAAAGAAAGAGGTTGTTAGACGCTCATTTCGAACATTAACCGTTCAACAAGTTCTTTGTAACGATTTCGAATTGTAACCTCTGTCACCTGCGCTATCTCGGCTATTTCTCTTTGCGTCTTCCGTTCGCCCGTCAGCACTGAAGCTATGTAGCTTGCGGCTGCTGCTATGCCTGTTGGTCCGCGCCCTGAAGTGAGCTTAAGCTCTTTCGCTGCTGCCAGAATCTTATGCGCGATCTCTTCGACCTTTCCCTGCATCGTTAGTTGATTTGAAAACTTGGTTATGTATTGGCTTGGCTTCAGAGGCGGGACAGAATAGTTAAGCTCCTTTATCAGAAAGCGGTAACTTCGACCAACTTCCTTCTTGCTCATGCTCGACGCCTGCGCTATCTCTTCCAACGTTCTAGCCAATCCACACTGCCTGCAAGCCAAGTAGATTGCCGCCGCAGTCACGCCTTGAATCGACCTCCCGCGTATCAACCGTTCTTTCACAGCTTTCCGATAGACGACTGAAGCTGTTTCAAGGATGTTCCTAGGAAGATTCAGATTGTTGGCGATTTTCGTGATTTCAGACAGTGCAAAGGCCAGATTGCGTTCTGTTGCGTCTGAAACTCTTATGCGTCGCTGCCACTTTCTGAGACGATAAACCTGTGCCTTTTGTCCCGGCGACAGACTTTTTCCGTAGATGTCCCGGTCATGCCAGTCAATCATTGTTGACAAGCCTTTGTCGTGAATCGTGTAAGTCAAGGGAGCGCCAACTCTGGTTCTCTTTGCCCTCTGTTCATCATCGAAAGCCCTCCACTCTGGGCCTCTATCGGCTATTTTTGCAGCCACCACGAAGCCACAGTCCATGCAAACTATCTCGGCACATTCATAGTCTCGCATGAGCCTTGTGCTGCCACATTCTGGACAACTTTGAACTTTAACAGGTTCAGCATGTTGCGATGGTGGTGACGGACTGGACCTCTCATGCTCTTCTTCGTAATCGCTCATTCAAGTTCTTCTCCTTTCTCCTCTTTGAGGGGAGCACATACAGTGTCCTATTCGTCAGCTTCTCAGGTTCCTGAATTGACGGTCTTACTGCCGCGTAAGGTGATGACACCGGACCGAAAATGTCAAAAACTTTTCCGACAGGCTTCAGATTCTCGTCAACGACGGTGTCGCCAATTCGAGGAGTGTTTTCGACCTTTGCTATTATGTTCCGGCTTGGACTTATGTGAAGGACTACGCCTAGTCTCTGCAAACTTTTAAATTCCCCTCACGAAAAGCATCATGGTTCAGCGGAACAGGTTATTTAAACTTTTCTACGCTAGACCGTTGAGCGGCGACAGACTTACAGAAAATAGTCAGATCATTCTCCTCGGTTGACTGCAGGAGCAGATCATCAGTGAACCTTTGCTAACTGCAAGTGTTTAGTTCGCGCATCTAGCGGATGCCCAATCGAGTGCCCTCTTACAGGCGACGAGAACATCACTGGTGGCACCAACCTTTTCATGAGCGCGACCACTCAAGCCGTTTGCATTGTCTGACAGACCAGAGTCGAGTCCGTTGCCAAGGCAAAAAGTGAAGTACAGGCGCTAGCCAATTGTAGTCGAAACCTTCATAAATAGGGAATGTTGATAACACTGTGCTTTAAAGGGTGAGGCTTATGTCCAAACCATTCTACGTGAAGTTTGAGGTTTCGAAGGAACTCGCAGATGCGGCCTATGAAGCCCTGCAAATCGCTGCAAAGACAGGCGCGGTTAGGAAAGGCACGAACGAAACAACCAAGGCTATTGAAAGAGCAAGCGCGAAACTTGTGGTGATAGCTGAGGATGTTGACCCGCCTGAAGTCGTGGCGCATCTGCCGCTTCTATGCGACGAGAGAAAGATCCCGTACATATTCGTCCCAAACAAGGAGAAGATAGGCACCGCAATAGGCATTGATGTCCCTGCTGCTGCAGCCAGCATTGTCAAGGAAGGAGATGCTGCGGGGTTAGTTAAAGAAATCGCCACGAGACTTGAGCAGCTTAAGAGAGGATCAGGCTGATGAGCAAGCAGGAAGGAAAAGGGGCGGTCGGAGAAGGGCCCACGCCTGCAGAAGTAATCCAAGTCATTGCACGCACAGGTGTAACTGGCGAAATCGCCCAAGTTAGAGTGCGCATTCTAGAAGGAAAAGATAAAGGCCGAATCATAACGCGAAACGTCAAAGGACCCGTACGGGCTGATGACATTCTAATGCTAAGGGAAACTGAGAGAGAAGCCAAGAAAATCAGAAGATAATGTGAAATCAAGCTCACGGAGAGAGAACACTTTTGCCTAGGCCTAGAAAATGCTCGTTCTGCGGCAACGATTTTCCAGCAGGCACAGGTATGATGTATGTTAAGAATGACGGGTCAATTCTGTGGTTTTGCTCAAGCAAGTGTAGAAAGAGCTCGAAGTTCGGCAGAGACGCACGAAAACTCAAATGGACAGCATACTTCGGAAAGGAAGAAAAAGGAAGAGCCTAAACACTCAAAACGAACGCATACCCCCCCCTTTTTCTTGAGACTAGACATGCATAAAGCTGAGATGAAGGGTATGGTGCATCGAAGCGACAGAAAATGCTGTGCATTCTGGGGACGAAATGAAGCAAGGCGAAACCGACGTTTACAACTTCAACATACCAGACACCAACGGCTTTGCATACGTCTTCCTCTACTGGTACCGTGACTGGGCTCACTGGGCAACCAGCGACTTAGACCTGACGATAATCAACCCTGACGGCACAATGAACGTAGACGCCGCAACCGGTGCATCGCCAGAAGTCGCCATGATATCTGGGCCTGGAGCATATACGTTGCTTGTTAACGGCTACCAGGTCTACTTTGACCAGACTGAATACTACTACGTCGAAGTGGTCTACTTCGCCGATCCCACTCCGTCGTGGTCATCACCAGTCTTCAACCTGAACTGCTACGCCAAGGTCAAGTCGCCAATCACTGGTCTTGCAGTGGTTTGGCTTCACGACAAGGACTTCGGTGCATGGTACATAGGCGCATTTGCACAGCTCAAGAGAGTATGCGGCGGCTCACGCGACGTCCGCTTGCGTTAGAAACCCTCGTAGACGGACTCTCATCCCCCTTTTTGTTTGTTCAATGAAGCAGAGGCTATACCCATCGGAAAGAAGTAGATGCGTACTTTTGGTAGCGGGGGCTAGATTTGAACTAGCGATCTCTGGGTCTCTCGGAGCCTCTAAGCTCTTATGAGCCCAGCGGGTTAATCCTGGCTACCCCACCCCGCTGCCTTTCCACTTGACAACTCTCTTCTCGAATCCTTTTAGAAAATACAAGCCTATAATATATTAGGATTCTCATTGCAAAAACATTTTAGTATCACACACGCGTTATCGACCTTGGTGCATGCAGGATGGATAGACCATATTTCCGCCAGACCTCCAAACCAGCTCTTGAAAATCCGATATTCGTTCAAGGCCTTCCAGGCTTCGGAAATGTTGGAAAAATTGCTGCCCATCTTCTGACAAGGTTCTGTGGTGCGAAACCCTTTGCGGAGTTATATTCTCCTTCTTTTCCTGATTACGTCTCAGTCAATTCTAAAGGGATTTGTCATCTGCCAAGGTACGAGTTCTATTCTGCGTCTATGGAAAAAAACGATTTCATCATCATGACAGGGGACACCCAACCCTCTTTTGACGACGTTGTCGCACATTATGAAGTGTGCAGTAAGACGTTAGATCTTGTTGAGGAACAGCATTGCAGCTTCATCGTGACGATCGGTGGGGTTCCGATTACTGAAGAGAAGGCACAAGTGTATGTCGCTGCTACTTCGCCTAGACTTGCATTGGAGTTCATGGAGAAAGGGGCAGTGATATACAGCAAGGGCAGGATTGTGGGAGCTACTGGCTTAATGTTAGGGCTTGCGAAAGAACGCGGTTTAGAGGGCATCTGCTTGCTCGGCGCGACAACAGGGTTCAAAGCAGACCGCGGGGCAGGTTTTTCAGTGTTCAAGTTTCTCATGAAAGCTTTGGGAAATGAGGTAAAGGAAGGGTTATAAGAGAAAACGTCAATTTTAAGTCATCATTGGAAGGTGGGCTCATGAGTGAAGAAAAACAGAAAACCGGAGGCTCAAGTCGGTTAGATCTGAGCTCAAAATATTGGAAAGCATTTCTTGTAGTGCTGGCAGCCATTCTGACTTTCGGCGGACCGTACGCGGTGTACGTGCTGGTGAATATGCTTGAACTAAGTTATGTTGTTTCAGTCACGGCGGGGTTTGTTCTTTTTGCCGCTGGTCTAATACTCATTTGGTATTTGATTAGGAAAAAGGTTATTTCCTAAGCAAAAAGCGTTTTTTGCCTCAGATACCCTAGAGTACATCATCTCTTCAGACATTTAGACTCGTCATCGGCAGTTTAGAAGTGCCTATCGAACGTTAAAAGTTGTTCGGTTATGGACAGAGTTCAGCAAAGCATATAAAATATGCTGAAAGATATAACAGTTATGCAAGAGGACAAAGAGAAGAAACTCGAGGAAATGATGAAGAAGAGCGACCAATCAGCTAGAAGGACGACAATAATCTTAGAGAAAGAAGAAAGAGAATATGTCGACTCCCTAATCAAGGAAGGAAAAGAACCTGGAATAAAACCCCTCATCTCCAAAATGCTGGACGTCTACAGAAGCATGGGCATCTACGACTGGCGTTTCCCAGGAGAATACTACTGCGGCATAAGCCGCGTAGCCTTCATCAATGTGGAACTGATCAACATACTCATCCAGCATGCACCAAAGGAACAAGGGCGCGAGATTGGCGTTCAGATGGGCCAAGCTTTGAAAGTCTCTATGGAAGCAACCCTCGGGATTCAAACGTCAAGCCGCGAAAAGTGGCAGGAAGTCTTCAAGCGTCTCAGAGTGCAAGGTTTCGGCGACTTCTACCTGAAAGACAAGTACATACTCATAAAAACACCATTCATAAATGAACCTGAAATCTTGGCTGGTCTCTTAGAAGGCTTACTTTGCATCGAGTTGGATGCGAAAACCTCCGTTTCACCGTTCGTCTTCGAAATCAAAGAAACACCGAAAGCAGCGGTAAACGAGTAAACCATATACCCGCAGAAAGACTTACACTGAAGCTGGGAAGGGAAGAGCGAATGCCACTGCATGAAGCCATGCTGTACGAAAAAGCTGGAGATAGCAAGGTTAAATGCAGTCTGTGCGCTAGAAGATGCCTCATAAACGACAGCGGAACAGGCTTCTGCCTAGTGAGAAAAAACGAGGGCGGCTCACTTTTTTCGCTAAACTATTCGAAGGCAATATCTGCATGCATAGATCACATAGAAAAGAAACCGCTTTCCCACTTTAACCCTGGTTCTTTAGTAATGTCTATTGCTACAGTCGGCTGCAACTTTCGCTGCCAGTTCTGTGATAACTGGATGATAAGCCAAGAAAAAGAGATAGCAGGCCACCATTTTCCTCCAGAGGAAGTTGTTAAGGCCGCGCGGGACAACGGGTGTCAGGGGGTAAGTTACACCTACACGGAACCGACAATATTTTTTGAATACGCCTATGACACAGCCAAGCTCGCCAGACAAGTAGGATTCTTCAACACTTTCGTGACGAATGGTTATATGACGCCAAAGGCCGTGAAAACAATAGCACCATACTTGGATGCAGCAACGGTGGACTTCAAGGGCGGTGCGGACCCCGAATTCTACAAGGTCTTCTCCGCCGTTCCGTCAGTAGAGCCGATCTTTGAAGCTTTGAAGGAGATGAAGAGAAACGAAATCCACATAGAAGTCACGAACTTGGTTGTCCCTAAGACTGGAGACTCAATTGAGCGAATAAAGGGACTCGCAACGTGGCTAAAGGACGCGCTGGGCAAGGACACGCCGTTCCACTTACTGCGCTTCCACCCAGATTACAAGTTGACCACGATTCCAGCCACTTCGATTGAAACCTTGGAGAAGGCGTACGTCGCAGCCAAAGACGCAGGTCTGAACTATGTATACATTGGAAATGTGCCGGGACACTCATGCGAAAACACCTACTGTCCCAACTGCAATGAACTGGTCATCAAGCGTTATGGTTTTGAAATCACAAAATGGAATCTGACAAAGGACTTACGCTGCCCCGTCTGCGGACACGACGTGCCCATTAAAGGTAAACTGCACGCAAGCGGGTACGGTTACCCTTACGCATTGTTCTAGATCGAAAATCTCATCACATAAATCAGTGTTTGTGTTAGTTTATTATTGAGCTAATTATGTGGAGGATTCTGAGGCCCGACGCAGCAGCTGTCCTAAAAGACAAGAAAGCACAAACAAGCTTGGCCAGATATTTTGCTGCTTTCCAAGATAAGAGGCCCGCGAAGTTTATGATAGCCAAAAAGCTTCCTGCGCAATTCGGCGAAAACGATTCGATAGAACAACTTTGGCAGGAGCATGAGAGCTTGACTGAGCACTTTCGGGAAGTCGAAGGCAAGATTGACGCAGGCGAAGAAGACTTGAAGCAAAAGCCTTTTCCTCGAAAGTCTTACTTGGAATTGAAAGCTGAAATCGCAAGAAAAATCCTGCAAAAATGCTATTTTTGCGCGCGCAGATGCAAAGTCAACAGAGTCGAAGGCAAGATGGGCTACTGCAAGTGCGGTTCAGAAATTGAGGTTTCAAGCATTTTTGAGCATATGGGCGAGGAACCTGAGCTTGTGCCGTCTGGAACCATCTTCACGATGGGCTGTACGATGCGTTGCAAGCACTGTCAGAACTGGACAATCTCTCAATGGATCGAGAAGGGACAAGTCTACACGCCAAAAGAGTTGGCAAGAGAAGTGGAAAATCTGAGGCGAAACGGTTGCAGAAACGCCAACCTCGTTGGAGGCGAGCCAACGCCGTGGCTACCGCAGTGGCTTGAAACCTTCAAACATGTAAATGTAAACGTCCCCGTCGTCTGGAACTCAAACAGCTACTACAGTCCCGAGACTGCTCAGCTTCTGGCAGGGTTTGCTGACGTTTACTTGCTGGACTTCAAGTACGGGCCAGCTGACTGTGCTGAAAGGATTTCTGATGCTCCAGAGTACTGGCCGGCCTGTACGCGTAATCATCTGTTGGCCAAGAAATATGGCGAACTCATAATACGGGTATTAGTCTTGCCGAACCATCTGGAATGTTGCCTGAAGCCGATCATGAAATGGATAGTTGAGAATCTCGGTGTAGAGACTAGAGTCAATGTTATGTCCCAGTATAGGCCAGAGTGGCGTACACGTGAAATCCCAGAGCTGAACCGAAGACTTGACAACCATGAAATGGCGATGGCACTTCAGTTGGCGAAAGAGACGGGTCTGACAAATTTCATCACATAGACCGCTATGCAGCCTTGGACAAGAACTGAGCGAAACCTATTTCTCAAAGCATATTCACTCATACAAAAGGACCAAGTGACCAACATGTCATACTGCCCAGAATGCGGCGGCGAAATGCAATACATGATAGGAACCAAACACTACGTTTGCAAAAGCTGCGGGTTGTCTGTGACGCAACAGGAACTGATGGAGCTTAGAGAGAAGCTGAGACCAAACGAGGAAACCGCGGAAGAAGAGCGAGAAAGAAAAAAGAAAGAATACTTGAAATGGTACCTCAGCAAGAAAAAATAGCCCCAGAACTTCAGCTTTTCAAACGGTGGACCAGCAAACAGCATAAAAGATTGACAGATTCTTACCTTCTCACACTCAGTCGAGGCTGATTTAGTTGGGCAAGCAGATAGAAATAATCTGTGTCGGAAACGAGCTTTTGATTGGCAAAATAGTAAACACGAACGCCCATTGGCTAGCCAAGCGAGCTACTTCATTAGGAATGACGGTTAAAAGGGTGACTGCTGTAAGCGACGACGTTGCCGAAATCGCAACTGTGGTTCGCGAGTCGCTCAAGCGAAAACCCAAGCTCATAATAACGACAGGCGGACTAGGCCCAACTTTTGACGACATGACCCTAGAAGGGATAGCCAAGGCCCTGAACCGCGAGCTAGAAGTCAATCAGAAAGCCTTGGGAATGGTCAGGAAAAAGTACGAAACCTACGCCAAAGAGGGAAAAATCGAAGAAGTTGAGTTGACGCCTCCCCGAGTCAAGATGGCGAAGCTCCCTGAAGGATCGAAACCCCTGCCCAACCCTGTTGGCACGGCCCCAGGCGTGGAGACAAAGGTTGGAGGAACGTTTTTGATAGCCTTGCCTGGCGTTCCTTCTGAGATGGAGGCCATTTTCGAAGAATCTGTGGCGCCTCTAATCAAGAAGGAAGCAGGAGCGACTGTGTTTTTTGAGAGGAGCGTATTCGCTGACGGTATT
>Ga0066637_10001235_pt1 | contig 16437 bp, 8 predicted proteins | sample CryGeyCG2014_020_FD_62737 | JGI IMG/M metagenome (GOLD analysis project Ga0066637, IMG submission 62737) | Groundwater microbial communities from aquifer - Crystal Geyser CG08_land_8/20/14_0.20 | ecosystem: Environmental > Aquatic > Deep subsurface > Groundwater | place: USA: Utah: Grand County...
ATTTACTCCGTAGGCGTGTGTCTTTATGAGATGCTGACCGGAGAACTGCCCTTTAAGCCGCCGAACTACCTGGCGCAGAAAGAGAGGATGGTCTATAAAAGAGTGCGGGAGATTATCCCTGATATCACCGAGGAGATAAGCGCAGTGATAGACAGGTGTTTGCAGGCAGACAAAGAAAAGAGATACAATAAGGTACAAGAATTAAAGGAAGAATTGGAAAAAATTTAGAGGGGGGAGAATGAAAAGATTTTTGCATTTCAGAGGCATTTTGTTATTATAAAGTGAAAGCGGAGGAAGAGAGGCATTTTTCCAACTTGTTCGGATTAGGATTGTTTTCGAAAAAGGAAATTGAAGAAAAACGAAAACAAGCATGAACATGAAGATGAAATGAGAGACAGGGAACGCCAGCAGAAAATCCAGAAAATGCTATTATTATTTCTTAATATAATAGTTGCTTTTTCTATGATTACAGCAGATGGTGTTGCCTCTTCTTGGATACAAACAAGTCAGGCTGATTTCGAACTCGGAGTAAGCAGCAATGTTGATACTGCAACAAGCCCCGGATGTATAATCCTTTCTACGGCTGGAATTAGCTATTTTGCTTTTGGTTATTTTATTTCAACTATTTACGATTGCGGCGTTTCCGGGACTGATTGGGATTCGATTAACTGGAGTGATACTAAACCTTCAGGAACGGATATAAAATTTCAGATTGCTACGAGTACATCTTTTGATGGACCATGGAATTTCAAAGGAGCATCTGGTTCATCAACTGATTGGTATGAACCCGGAGTTATATTCGGAGGACACGACGGTGATAGATATCTTGTTTATAAGGCATCTTTTACCGCTACCGATACTGATGTAACTCCTGAATTGGAAGATGTGACTGTTACTTATTACACTTTGATTCCTTCATCATTTACGGGTGTTGCGCTTTCTACAAATTCTGTAAAATGGTCATGGCAAAGTGAGGCAACTAATGAAGACGGTTTCAAAGTGATAAGTGATACTAGTGGAGTGATGTATGATAGCCTTGTTCCTGATGCAACTTTTTGGATAGAAACAGAATTAAACTCTAACACTTCGTATTATCGGTATGCTCAGGGATATAATGCAGACGGTGTAGGTAATTCAACTCCGACAATTAGATACACTTTAGCCAAACTGCCGTCTAATCTTACAGGTTTGGGTTTGACCTCTTTTAGTATTGAATTGCAATGGTCTGAAAATGGCGGAAGCGGTTTCAAAATTGAAGTTTCAACAGATGAAGAAAATTGGTTATACGGTGTTGATGTTGCTTCTTCACCCTATACAATTACCGGATTAGCATCAGAGACGACACACTGGTTTCAGATAAAAAGTTATAACGGAGACGGTGAGATAAATAATACTCCGGGTGATTTTTTAAGCATTTTCACTGGACCGCCAGCGCCACAGGACTTTAACGGATTAGCTGTCTCCACAACTTCTATCAAATGGTTCTGGACGGATATTGCCAATACCGAAGATGGTTACCGTATTATTAATTCAACCAGCATGGATATTCTAAAAGAATTAAATGCCAATGACACTTACTGGATAGAAGCGGGTCTGCCACAACCAAATTTCGAATGCACAAGGCACATTCAAGCGTACAGAATTTCAATTGATTCAAGCAGTTCGGTTTCAAATCAGGTGATAAGGCGAACTCTTACAGATCCGCCTGAAAATCTCGGTTACATTGGCAGAGCGTCGTTTTCCGTCGCACTTTCCTGGACAGCGCCAACATATGGGGCATCTTCATATGATGTTGAAAAAGCAACCGATTATACGGGAGTGTGGAATACTGTCGCCGGTCACATTACAGTTAGTTCTTATACGGTAACGGAGTTGGTTCCTGAAACAACTTACTGGTTTTGTATTAAAGCGCGCAACAGCGACGAGACAGAAACGATAAATGATATTCCAAGCGATTCCACTTCCGCTGCGACGGGACCGTATCCCCCGATAAATTTTAAAGGAGTCGCTCTTTCAAGCATATCAATTGAATGGATGTGGCAGGATAATACAAATGTTGAGGATGGGTATAGAGTAATAAGCGATACGGGAGGAATATTGTATGATACTTTTAGTCCGAATACTACATCCTGGATAGAAGAAACAGGATTAAGCGCAAACACTTCTTACTATCACTCTGTTCAAGTATATGCTTCCGGATATGATGCAACGGATAGCACAGATTCAGCCATTACTTACACTCTATCTAACCCGCCTACAGGATTGACTTGTATGGAAACCGGGTTATCTAGTATATCGCTATCATGGACACCAGGCAGCGGAGGGAATACAAAATATGCCATTGAAAGATCGTCTGATAGTAACGGTGAGCCCTGCTCTTGGGCATTTATTGCTGTTTGGACGAATGATATCTCAACAACCGTTTACACAGATACAGATTTAGTAGAACAGGCAACCTACTGGTATAGAATTTACGGATACAACGGCGACGCGGAAATCACATCTCCGTCTAATGAAATTAGCGCTTACTCGTTTGGTCTTGCGCCGTCCGCTATAACGGATATTTCCGCATTGGAAGGGACAAATGAAGGGGAAGTGCTATTGACATGGACGGCTCCGGGTGATGATGAAACGGTCGGTCAGGCGACAGCATATATTCTTAAATATGCGATTAGTTCAATTACAGATTTCAATTGGGATTCTGCCGTAGAAATTGCTGTATCGGGGCCTTCAGGGCAATGCGGGACATTAGAACAGAGGACAATCAGTTTAAGTAAAGGTTCATATTATTTTGCGATTAAAACGCTTGATGAAGCCGAAAATTGTTCTGATATCTCGAATTCCGCAGGGCCTGCTTCTTCTCATGAGATTCCCCCCGCCGCGGTAAATAATCTCTCAGCGTTACAGGGCGCAAAGGAGGGAGAAATAGCTCTCACATGGACAGCTCCCGGCGATGACGGAACCTCGGGGCAGGCAACAAAATATATCATTTATTATGGGGCGACGAGCGTCCCTGATACGGAGCTTACCGGTGTCTCGAAGCCGGGTGTTTCAGGCACAGCAGAAACGATGAATACGGGAGGTTTTACGATAGGAGTCACATATTATTTTATCCTTTATACCGAAGATAAAAGAGGAAATGTATCAGGCGTTTCCAATAAAGTTTTTACTTTTCCACGGGTTTTCACTCCTACTGGATTTAGCGGATTAGCTGTCTCCACAACTTCTATCAATTGGTTCTGGACAGATAATGCGGCGGACGAAACAAGTTACAGGGTAATGAGTTCTACGGACGGCGATATGTCAGGCGATTTATTCGCCAATGCTACTTTCTGGGTTGAAAACAATTTGTATGCCAATATGAAATACGGAAGATACTGTAGAGTTTTTAGCACGGCGGAAAGTAAAAATTCCAATCAGGCATTTGTATATACTTATGCTAATCCGCCTGCAAATATGACCTGCTTACAACAGGCAGGGACAGGAGCGACTCTTTCCTGGGATGCAAATTCGGCGACGGGATTCGCATTTGAGCAGGCGGCCACGGCGCCTACCACCTGGACTTATATGGCAGATAACCTTTCCACAAACTCTTACATAGTTAGTAATCTTTTGGAAGGAGTAACTTACTGGTTTAGAGTTAGAGGATATAACGGCGATCAGATTATAACAGAGCACAGCAATGAAATTCCAGTATTTATTCAAGGAACACCACCAACTGGCAAGCCATCAACATCCACAGATGGTGGAGAGTATGCAGATTCTACAAGTGTTACTTTTAACTGGACAATTGGAAATTCTGCGGACCCGGAAAGCGGTATTTCCGGATATTATCTTCAGATAGGGACACATCCTGGTATGAATAATATGTTTGATGGATATTTAGGAAATGTATTTCTTTATCGGATTACGGATTGTGTGCCGAGTGAAACATACTATGCCCGGGTCAGAGCAGTAAACGGGACAGGACTCTATGGTGAATGGTCGGACGACAGTGACGGGATAATAATAATGGGGCATGAAGTTAAATCCAATAGTATTACGATAATAACAAAGTCCGATGGAACCAAGGTTGCCCTTTCAAGCGGAACAGTAGATGGAACAAAATACTTGCAGATTAAAACTTCGTTAGCCCCTCCTCTAATGGTTTACGATTTGCAGATTAAAGCGACTGATGTCAGCAGGGAAGTAAAATTCAGCGACGGAACTGAACAACTTGACCAAATTATCATAATTACAATTCCTTATACTGATGTGGAAGTTTTAGGAATGGACGAAGAAAATCTTAGAATGTTTTACTGGGAAGATAATCAAAATTTATGGTCTCTGATATTAAATTCGCAAGTGTATCCGGAGCAGAATATTGTCGTCGCGGCGGTGGAACATTTGACAATTTTCAGAATTATGGAATTCAAAGCGAATACTCAAGCTATATCAAGCGTAAGTAATTATCCCAACCCTTTTTATGGAGGTTATGAGACCACAAAGATAAGATACATTCTTATGGACAATGCTGACGTTGAAATAAAAATCTATGATTTGATTAGTGATTTGGTCTGGCAGAAAAAAGTTGCAAAAGGTCAGAGTCCGGGCGGAATACAAGGGCCTAATGAGATTCCGTGGGATGGTAAAAATGAGATAGGGCAAAGTGTGACATCCGGAGCGTACATATTAGAAATAAAAACGCTTGGGAAGTCAATACGCCGGAAAATTGCCGTAAAAAGATGACTATGCAGGAATACGCGAAAATAAAAAAAAGAATATTTATTTTTTATTTTTTATTTTTCAATTCTGCCGCTTATGCAGCAGGAGAGGGCGGTTTGCCTGGATACTACCTGAATTTAGGAATTGGGGCACGAGCGCTGGGTATGGGCAGAGCGTTCACGGGATTATCCGATGATTTTTCTGCGCTTTACTGGAATCCCGCCGGACTGGTTCAGCAGGATAAGGTTGAGTTTTTAAGCACGCACATCAATTTATTTGAAGATACTTATTATGATTCTCTCGGTTTTGCTTATCCGTTTTTTGATAGGGGAACGGTTGCCGCCGGTATCACTCAGCTTTATTCCGGCCGTATTGACGGTCGGGATAAAGACAACTACCCCACGGGAGAATTCAGCGATTTGAGTCAGGCTGCTTTTATATCTTACGGCAGAAATATTTTTTCATTTCTCTCTTTCGGAATTTCCACAAAAGCCATATTAAAACGAATGGCGGAAGAAAGCTTGTTCGGTTACGGTTTAGATGCCGGTATCTTTTGTAAATATAAAAATTTCAGGATAGGTGCAAACTCCCAAAATGTTGTCAAACCGCGGATGGAAGGTAAATATGCGGTAGATGAAATTCCTAAACAATTGAAAGTAGGCGCTGCAATAAATCTTTTTAATAACGATTCTTTTATTTTAACAACCGACCTTAGCCGAACAGAATATTGTTCTGCGAAAAAATACTACGGCGTGGAAATCAATCCTGTTAAACTTCTTATTTCTGAATACAATAATAACTTCGTTTTAAGAGGCGGCTATGATGAGAGCCGGTTGGTTTACGGGTTCGGAGTAAAATTCCTGAATTTCACTCTTGATTACGCTTTTGCCAGACTTGCGCTGGGTTACAGTCATCGTGTTTCTGCAGGATTCAGATTCGGCGAATCAAGATTGAAAGTAAAATTGCTTAAAAAGGCGGAAAAACTGATTCCGACAATGAATTGGAAGGAAATTGAATCAATTTACTGGGAACTTTACAAAATAGATATTGATGATGATATGATTCGGAAAAGGTTGCTTCATATAACTGAAATTCGCAAAGATACGGTCACTCCCCATATTGAAATAACCACTCCGGAAGAGGGCTACTACAGTAATATGAAAAACGTACTTGTAAGAGCGACTCTCAAAGATAATGTTGGATTAAAATGTGCAACAATAAATAATCAGGTGACTAAAGACATTTTCTTTGAAAAGAATATTAGCATAGAAGGCGAAGTTAATTTAGTAAACGGAGAAAATACCGTTATTGTAAACACAGAAGATTTAGCGGGAATGAAAAACTCCAAAAGCATAAAAGTGATTGTTGATACAATAATTCCGACAATGAAAATAAAATTTCCGTCGCCGTTTAAAGAGGTAGTTAATTACACAAAAATAACTATTACCTGGCTGGTAAAGGATAACCTTGGAATTGATTCCGTTTATATTAACAATGTTAGTGAAGAAGGAGTATTCGGTAAAGAAGAAGCCGTTATTATGGAAACCTTTAATTTGAATAAAGATATTAACTTCATAGATATTTCCTGCCAAGACAGAGCCGGAAATTCTACAAAAGATGGATATGCCATATTTGTGGATTTAGAAGCGCCTAAAATTACGTTGCAGGCACCTTCGTATTTAAGTAGCCGTAAAAATAAAGCGCTGCCTTTAATAAGGAAGGGCGAGAGTATAATTATCAAGGGAATGGTATCTGATAATGTGAATGTACAAGATGTCTTTATTAATGATAAAAAAGTAGAAAATACATTTGAGGAGAGTATCGTATTAGATAAGCCGGAAAGTTCTATTGTAATTAAAGCGGTAGATTCTGCCGGCAACGAGACGGCAATTACACTGAATGTAAAAAGTTTAGGTATAATTATTGCAAATCACATAAGAAAAGGGGACGATTATATGAAGCAGGGGGATTTTAAGCGCGCAATAAAGGAATATGAAAAGGCTCTTGAGATAAAAGATACGCCGGAAATCAGAGAAAAAATAGAAGAGGCAAAAAGGAAATATAAAATAAAAACCAAACCGTAATTATGACAGGGAAAAAATATTATAAATTTGTGGTATTGATAATAATTTTATTTTTGCTGATTCCCGTTAAAATATTTGCCGATAATGCGTATGATTACTGGGAAAAAGGAAGCCATCTTGCACAACAGCAGAAGTATCAAGAGGCCAAAATATATCTTTCGGAAGCTATTGAATTAGCGCCTGATGATGCTATTTATCGCAACTGGCTTGGTTATTGTTTTTTCCAATTAAAAAAATATAAAGAAGCAAACGAGCAGTTTAACAAAGCAACTCAAATTAGCGTTAAAGAGGCGTGGTATTACTGGTGGGGGAAAAGCATTTTCAACACGGGTGATTATGTAACGGCTAAAGAGATTTTTGAAATCGGTCTTAAATACGAAACGGGGTCTGCCAGAAAAGAAGAGATGACAGAGAAAATAGAACTGATTGAAGGATATTTATATTATTTTTCAGAGGCACAAAAATTCCTTGAACAAAATAAATATAACGCAGCAATAAAATCGGCAAAGACAGCGTTCAATTATATTGAGTCGCCGGAAGTCAACTCTGTTTTGAATAAGGCGATTTTCGGAAAAAAAAAAGATATATATATTCTTGTCCAGTGGGCATTTTTGGGCGCTGTTTTGATTCTAATATTTATATTACTTAGAATAAAACACAGTCATGATATATTTAGAAAAAATACGCCTCAAACGATAAATGATAAAGTTCGACGCTGCGAATTTGAGCAGGCTTATAAATTATATAAGAAATTTAAATCTTTAAACGGAAATATAAATAAAATAGAAGCCGGCGATTTAATAATCTTTTTTCAAAAAACCAATAGATTAAGCGAGTTGATGGAAGAAACCTTCTCGCAAGAACATTACCTTAATCTTGTGAAGAGACTGATTTTCTCCAAATATTTCAATTATGCTTACCGGCTTTATGAGAAATATAAAAAAACGTTGACAGAATTTTCGGAGCGAACCGGAAAAAAATTAAGATTTCCGGAAATAGACGGATTCTCGCCGCAGGAAATAGCGCTGCTTTTTGAAAATACCGTGGGCATTGAGAAATTAGCAGAGGATAAATTTCCGGCAAAATTCTTTGCGGAATTTATTAAAAGTGAAATGGAAAAAAAGGATTTAAGAATTATTAGAAAATTCTGGGAAAAATTCAGACAATTAAATGGGGAGCTTACGGATCTCTCGCCGGAAATAATATTTGAAATTTGCAAAAATTCACTCGGGGAACTTGTAAACGAAAAATTACCTTACAACTATTTTCTATATTTTGCCCAAAAATTTTATGATGAGGGAAATATTAAAAATGCGTTAAAAATGCTGAAAAGCGGGAAATTTATATTTGAATTTACGAGGATTGAAGAATTTAAGGAATTCATTGAAATATACAATAAGGCGGGGAAAATAGAAGAGATCCCGGACATACTTAAAAAAAGTCAGGACAAGTCAAATAGAGGATTTACCGAAATTGCTAAAATACTGGAAGATATGGAAGAATATAAACTCGGTTTAGACGTAATAAAACTGAAAGATAATATTTATCACAAGGATATGAATCCGCAGGATTATCAAATTCTGTTTACTCTTAGCGAAAATCTGGATCAGCTTGACGAAATTGATTTAAATAAAATACCTGTCGAACTGCATGCTGGCATAATAAAAACATTAATAGATAAAGGAAAGGACTATGATGCGCTCCAGTTGCTTTCAAAAAAGGATAAAACCAGCTGGAACGATGACGATTATAATCTCTGTTTCAAACTATATTTAAAAATGGATATGTATGAACTGGCGAAAGAATTATTTGCCGAGATAAAAACACAGCGCCCGCTTAAAGATACTCCCTCTCTATACTATGATTACGGTCTATACTGTGAAGAAGCCGAAAGGATAAATGAAGCGGTTAAGGTTTACAAACAGTTTATAAAAGAAAATCTGCTATATAAAGATGTAATAGACAGGTACAAGAAACTGCGCGATTACCTTATTAGCGAGGGAGAAAAAGTGACGCCGGCCAATGGAAAACTTTTAAAATCCCCGAAAGCCACTATTTCCGCTCTGGAAGAGCGTGTGAACATCGTTGGGCGTTTTGAACTTATAAAACAAATCGGTGAGGGGGGCATGGGAATTGTATATGAGGCGCAAGACCATAAATTGAATAGAACCGTAGCCGTTAAAAAACTCCGCGATGAACTAAGCATAAATAAACGGGAAATCAAAAGATTTATAGACGAAGCGAAGATGGTAGCGCAGTTAAATCACCCTTATATTGTGGAAATTTACGATATAATTGAGGAAAACAATATTTACTACATAATATACGAATATGTTAACGCCCCTTCGTTAGAGACGGTAATAGGAGAGACGCATAGAATAAATTTAGACGAATGCCGGGAAATTCTTGAAAAAGTGACGGTTGCTTTATCCTATTCGCATTCTAAAAATATTGTTCATAGAGATTTAAAGCCGGCTAATATACTGACGAAAATAGGAGAAGTGACAAAAGTTATGGATTTTGGAATAGCGCGGAGGGCAAGCGAAACGGTTTCACGCCGCACAGGCGAAACCACGGGCACATTAGCTTATATGCCGCCCGAACAGCATTTGCACGGCTGCGATAAAAAGGGCGATATTTATTCTCTCGGAGTAACGCTTTATGAAATGCTCACAAAGGAACTGCCTTTTCCCGGCCCGGATTATCTTGTGCAGAAAGAGCGTATGCTTTATCAGCCGGCAACAGAGATTGTTCCAGATTTACCGAAGGAAGTTGATAAAATTATAGGCAGATGTCTTCAGGTGGATAAGGCCCTGCGGTATAATTCGGCCGATGAACTGATAATCGAATTCAACAAGTTATTTTAAGAGAGGAAGGTTTGGAATGTTACGTTGCAACTTTTGTGAGATTGTCTGATTGCGAGCGTTCTCGCTCGGGCAGGCACGCAGACAGGCGTATTCATTTCAAAAAAGTAGTGCGAGGATTTATCCTCGCTTTTTGATTTGGTTGCGGTCGCCGATGCGCCGTGATGTAATGAAGGCCGCTTTTAAGGAGGAACAATGAAGAGATATGTGATTTGTTTAGTTTGTCTGATGGTTATCTCGGGATGCGCATTATGGCCTTTCGGGAGAAGAAAGGATGGTGAATCTAAAAAAGACGCTTCCGCAAAGGTGCAAATAAAAAATCTGCGGAAAAAATATAAATATATAGCTGAAAACTGGGCAAAAATCGAGGGTGGCGATGTCTCCTCAGCCCGCGACACAGCAAGAGACAGGGCAAGGGCAGAACTTGCAAAAATGATAAAAGTCAGGATAACGGATGTGATTACAGATGAACTTGGTAAATCTGCACAGGTGGAATCGTATGAGATCTTTAAGAAAAAAACCGAAGTTTATACAGATATAATATTAGGAAAACCTGACGAACAGGATTGGTATGAATTTTATCCGACAAAAGATGAAATAACATACGTTTTATGCGTGTCGGAAGAAACTGTTAATGAATGGGTAAGAGAAGATTTAAGAAAGAAAAAACAACCGATAGAACAGTATGTCAACAGTGCTTCAAAAGAATTAAAGGCAAAAAAATATTCATCTGCATTAGCAAATTTAGTAAAGGCAAGAAACCTTTCTGAAAGATTGTTTACCGGAATGAGTATAGAAAGCGAATTGAATGGAACCCCTGTTGAGCTGAATTCATTCATAGGCACAAAAATAGCCGAGTTAATGGGAGGGATTGAGATAATTGAGCTTGATAAAAATGTGGTCTATACAGCAGAAGGAAAAATCAAACCTCAGCCCCGTATTCAGATGATTTTTAAAGATGATGTAAGCGGGGAGAAAACGCCTCTTGAAAATTTTCCGCTGAAAGCCGGATTTATTTCAGGAAAGGGAAAACTCATTGAAGAATTTAATACGGGTTCATTGGGGATGACTGAATTAAATATCAGTGAAATTGATCCGTCTAACCGTTCAACATCAATAAAAGTTGAAATAGATTTGGAACAACTTAAAGTAAAGAAGACGGATATTCTTCGTGTTCCTTCAGTTAGCATAACAATGAAAAAAATGCAGACAATTGCGCTGGCAACAGCATTTTACAATGCAGGGATTAAAACAAATATTACAAGTTTTTCAAATGACTTGAGGGATTTTACAATACGGAACGGATATGGAGTTGTTGATTACACGAATATGAGTAAGGATATTACTTCACATGATCGCAGGGAAGCAAGAGAATCGCTGAATGCAGACTATCTTCTTGCAGTAGTTCTTATAACAAAGATTGAGGGCCCTGACGCTTTCGGTTTTTTTACGTCTCATATAAACGGTTCCGCAAAGTTATATTCTCTTGATGACGATAATGAGTTATTTGCGATTAATTCTCCTGCAGGCACAGGCGAGCATTTAGATAAGAGCGGCGCCGGATTTGAGGCATTTTCAAAAGTTTCCAATGCCTTTATCGACAGAATAAAAGAGAGAATTAAAACTGTGAGGTAATAATGAAAACCGCGCGAAATATTCTGCTGGCAATAATCGGCTTGTGTGTTGCTTTTCTTGTTTATTCGTATGTTTATCTGAATTCAATAAACCCTGCTTTCCGGGAAACGGCGATAAAGTTGCTTGTATCGGATATTATGGATAAATGCAGGAAGTATAAAATATCAAGAGCAATCTATACTGATATTTCAATTCAGGGACCCATAGAAGATAAAAAGTTGGAATTTTATTTAAAAATGAGAATTATAGCCGGTTTGCTGGCAGAAGAAAGGACTCCGTTTATTCCAATTATAAAATCTAAAGAATTTATTGATTGGGGGTCTGAAATTAGGATAGGTTTGGATGAAATGAAGATACCTATGCATAGGAGAACGCAGATAATGGGAGATATCAGGCAGTCAGCAATTAAGGCTGTTATTCCAAACTGTAAACCTTCATTAATCTGGTGTTGGGTGCCGGGGAACGAAGGGAGGATTCTTGAGTTGATACTGGACATAAAAATATTTGAAAAGAATATAGAGATACATTCTCGTCAGGTAAAATTATTTCACCCGGATTATGAAGAGAATTATAAAAAAAAGAAAAAATCTCTCAAAATATGGAAAAATATATGTTCGGTGACAGGCGGTATTGCAGTTATTATGTTAATTTTTCCATATACACAGTTTTTTATTAGAAGAAGGAAGATAGGGAAAAATCTTGCAGACACAAAAGAGCAGGCACAGAATTTTGTTCAGACGGGAAGATATGTAGCTGCAATGGGACTTATGAATGATGTCTTGTATTACTTTCCCAAAGAGTCTGAGTTGGTTTCATTCAAGTCCCGGCTTGACATTATAACTAAGGGAAATACGCGGAAAGCGGAAGAAGCATTTGTAAGGTTCAATAATTTGAAAATTAAGTATGATAAGAGCCGGTTTCTTACGCCGGAAGAATGGAAAGAACTTCAGGAACTGCCGAAATATCTGGATTTGCCTGAACTGAATGTTATGGCGGGGCTCTGTCAGAGATACATAGAAATGACAAGGATGGGAAAAGCTCTGAAGGATATGAGAAAAGAGGTCAAATCCCTGCTGTCGGAAGGGAAAATCCAGCAGGCGCAGGAAAAGCTGAAAGAGATAGAAAAGGATTCCGACTGGCAGGATTATCAGGAAAATATTGCAAAGGAACCGGATATGACCGAGCGGCTGGCATTGCCGGGCCCGCAAAGCATAGATGGTTTGAGAAAGGAAGTTGATGAGAAAAATGAGTCAGGCAGAAAAAAAATGATTGAAGTCAGGGAGGCGCTTGACAGGAGTGACATAAATACCGGAGAAAGATTGCTGAAAGAAGTCAGGGAATTAAATAGAGAATTAAAAGAGCCGGAGGAATTGTTGGATAAGATTGAAAGTTCTCGGCGGGCTGAAAAACTTGCGCTGTCTCCTCGCAAGACAGGAAAAGAGGTAATTATTTTTAAGAAAGATGTAATAACGGCGTTCAGAAAAGAAAAGAAGACCCCTGATATAGACATAAACAGTAAAAGAGTATCGCGGGACAGGCACTTAAAACTGAGTGTCGTTGAAAACAAGGTTATAGCTGAAGATACGGGCTCCTCAGGAGGCACATATTACAGAGGCGAGAAAATTCAGCGGATAGAGGTTGAAGACGGCGGGATTTTAGACCTTGCGCACAGTTATAAGATTGTTGTGCATATTTTAAGAGGACGTGAAATGGTGCAGTCAACGCTTGTGGACGGGACAGTGCCAGCAGAAATGAAAGTATCCGCCGGCGAAATAAACAGGAGCCAGAAAGTCAGCGGGCTTTTTCTTGAGGCCGACGACAAAAATTACATAGTAATTTTAACAGCAGTCCCCGTCGGGATTAAGTCAATAGGAATAACTTATGAGAAATCATCGCCATACGAACTTGTCGTAAACGAGGGGGTGTTTATATTCAAGACAAGGCACGAAGCGAGAATCCTTTACCCGGGTTATTCCCTTGAAGAACGGGGTGTTGTGTATCAGATAACTTGATTGTATGCACAGGTGGCTGATTTTCTTTTTAGCACAATCGGTGATAGGAGAGATATTTTATGAACAACCAGAAACCGAAATTTTTTCCCCAAGTTCTGGGCGGGCTACTAATAGGTGGTGCAATAGGCGTGGCAATATACTGGGCGACAGGATGGACGATAGACGGGGCAATAGGTGGAGCAATAGGCGGGGCAATAGGATGGGTGATAGAATACGCAATAGTTGGCTCTTTTACTGGAGCATTACTTTTTTTAGTGATTCGGGATTTCAAACAGACAAAGAAAAAAGATATTTTACCTTCTAAACAAATAGAACCGGAACCAGTAAAACCATTTATACCAGTAAAATCAAAACCTATCCTGAAACCAGCAACTGAAACCATTATCCAACAGCGCGCGCCTTCAAAACCCCATAAAGAAGAAGGAATCTGGGAACGATATGAAATTATAAGAGAAATCGGGAGAGGAGGAATGGGGGTTGTTTATGAAGCAAAAGATAAAACGCTTGACCGCACCGTCGCTGTAAAAAAAATGAAAGAAGAATTGAGCATCAGGCGACGGGATAAGGAAAGATTTCTCAACGAAGCAAGAACTTCTGCCAAACTCAGACATCCCAATATAGTGGCCATATACGATATAATTGAAGAGAAAGGGACGGTAAATCTTATTTTTGAATATATCGACGGTAAACCGTTAAGCGAAATCATTGACAGCAAAGGAAAACTTTCTTTGGAAGAAACAAAGAATATAATGCTTCAGATATGCGATGCCCTTAAATATGCTCATGAACAGGGCATAGTGCATAGAGACATAAAACCATCAAATATTATGATTGAAAATCCTCCTTCATCCCCCTTTGAAAAAGGGGGAATTAAAAGGGGATTTGTAAAAGTTCTTGATTTCGGAATTGCCCGTGTTGCTGCTGATACTCTGTACACGATGACCGGCACTGTTACCGGCACACCTGCGTATATGGCGCCTGAACAGCATCTTGGGCGGACTGGCGACCACAGGGTTGACATATATTCACTTGGCGGGCTTATGTATGAAATGCTGACGGGGGAACTGCCTTTCAGCGGCGGAGATGTGCTGGCTCAGAAAGAAAGGATGGCTTACGAACCCGCTACCTCTTTTGCTCCGGATTTACCAAAACAGATTGATGAAATCATAAATAAATGCCTTCAACCAAAAGAAGAAGAAAGATTTGATTCAGTTAAGGGAATAATGGCGGCGTTTAATAAAATTATTTAGGAGGATACCCAAAATGAGAACATGTCCAAAATGTGGAACACAAAACAGTGCGAATGCTCTATTCTGCAGAATATGCGGGCAGAAATTTAATGGTGATGTTACTATTGGAAATGCCTCTGTTAATAGAAGTGAAACGGGGGGCAAAAGGACAAAGGGATTAGATGAAAAATATTGTGAGTCATGTGGCTCTATCATAAATATTAAAGCAGAAATATGTCCGCATTGCGGTGTGAGGCAGATACCTAAAAAAGCGGGTTTTAATAAATCAAAAACAACAGCAGGGATATTAGCGATATTTCTGGGAGGTCTGGGTATCCATAAATTCTATCTTGGAAAATCCGGCCAGGCTGTTTTTTATATTCTATTTTGCTGGACTTATGTGCCTGCAATTATTGGTCTGATTGAAGGAATTACTTATTTATGCTGGAGTGAAGAGAAATTTATGAAGGAGTACGCTCCTAAAAAATAATTTAATGTTGCTGACTGATTAATGCGAGGATTACTGTATGTTTTGTACTAATTGCGGGACTATGAATTTGGAAGATGCGCGATATTGTGAGAAATGCGGGAAACTGTTGGAGACAGATGTAAAGTCTTTGGACGGCGAATTAGAGCAGAACCTGACAAGCAAATATGAATTACTGCGTGAAATTGGCCGTGGCGGGATGGGGATTGTATATGAAGCGCTGAACATAAAACTGGGGAAGAAAGTTGCGCTGAAAAAAATGAAAGAAGAACTCGCAGTAAATCCAAGGGAGAAAATGAAATTCCTGCAGGAAGCGAGAAGAGTGGCTGAACTTCACCACCCGAATATTGTTGATATTTACGACATTATTGAAGAGCAAAATGACATTTTTCTTGTTTTTGAATTTATAGACGGAAAAACAATTGAGCAGATTATGGATTCGGGGCAGCAATTCAGCGTTGAAGAATCAATTAAACTGATAACACAGGTCTGTGGAGCATTGAAATATGCTCACAGCCGCAGGATAATACACAGGGACATTAAGCCGTCAAATATTGCAGTTGATAACAGCGGCTGGGTGAAGGTGATGGATTTTGGTATTGCCAGGGAAGCAAAGAACACTTTAGCAAGGATAACGGGGAAAGACACTTCGGGAACACTCGCCTATATGTCTCCCGAGCAGGAACTTGGTCATTACGACGAAAAGTCCGATATTTTTTCGGTGGGCGTATGCCTGTATGAAATGCTTACAGCGGTGCGGCCGTTTAACGGGCCTAATTTTCTGGCTCAGAAGGAGAGAATGGCTTACAGAAAAACAAAAGAGTTGCAGCCTGCTCTTCCGGATGAAATAGATGCTGTAATAAATAAATGCCTCCAGGCGGATAAAGAAAAAAGATACAATTCCATAGAAGAACTGGTTAAGGAATTCGGATACTGTTTATAAACTGATTTTGCAAGAATTCGGTTTATAAACCGGGTTTAGTTTATAAACCATATTTCTTGATTTTTGGTTTATAATCTGTTGCAATGAGGGAAAAGTAGAAAACTGAATGGGAGGCGATAATGTTACTCTGGCAAAGTTTAGGATTCAAAAGTAACCCTTATGACGCTAAATGGAACATATTATGTAGATGCGCATACCACTGAGTAAAAGGAGTGCAAAACGAAGGTTTTGTCGTATGGTCAAACTTATGTTTGACACTCCATTTATGCGTAAGTTTTTATTGCGTTGTATATAGAGATGCCTAAGAATGAAATACGCGGTAATTTCAGATATACATTCCAACTTTGAGGCATTGCAGGTTGCGCTTGATGATATACAGAAGGAAAAAGTTGATAAGATTTTATGCTGCGGAGACATTGTCGGCTACGGCCCGAATCCGCAGGAATGCATTGAAGCGCTGAGAAACATACAGGGCATTG
>Ga0066637_10001238_pt1 | contig 16408 bp, 14 predicted proteins | sample CryGeyCG2014_020_FD_62737 | JGI IMG/M metagenome (GOLD analysis project Ga0066637, IMG submission 62737) | Groundwater microbial communities from aquifer - Crystal Geyser CG08_land_8/20/14_0.20 | ecosystem: Environmental > Aquatic > Deep subsurface > Groundwater | place: USA: Utah: Grand County...
CGCCGGCCACCGACATCAGAAACTCGATGATCATGGTCCGCGCTTCGGCATCCTCCCTCTTAGAGCCGACCTCGCGGCTGATCTCGGTCAGCTTCTCGCGCTCTTCGGCCGACATCGGAAAGATGGTATCGATGACCTCGTAGATCTCCTTCAGGTCCCAGCTTTTCTCGTCCTCGGCCGAAGTGTGGAATAGCACGACCCGTTCGATCTCCGACTCCACCAGCTCGAGCGCGTGCCGACGCATGCCGGCCGAATCGTCCGGCGGCAGGCCCAACATATCGTCACGCTTGCGGTAGAAGACCTCGCGATGCCGGTTCAGCACGTCGTCGTACTCCAGCAGGTGCTTGCGTACGTCAAAATGGTGTCCCTCGACCTTCTTCTGGGCGCTCTCGATGGAGCGGTTGACGATCCGGTTCTCGATCGGCAGGTCGTCGGGCAAGCCGAGACGGTCCATCATCGCCCGCATGCTGTCCGAGGCGAAAATCCGCATCAGGTTGTCCTCGAGCGAAATGAAGAACCTGGTGCTGCCCGGATCGCCCTGACGTCCGGCACGACCGCGCAGCTGGTTGTCTATGCGCCGCGACTCGTGCCGTTCGGTGCCGATGACGAACAGGCCTCCCAACCCGCGCACCCTCTCGGCCGCCGCCGAATCCGGCGGATTGCCGCCCAAGATTATGTCCACGCCACGTCCGGCCATGTTGGTCGCGATCGTAACCGCCCCGGCTCGACCGGCCTGGGCGATGATCCGGGCCTCGCGCTCGTGGTTCTTGGCGTTCAGCAGCTCATGCGGAATGCCCTCGCGTTCGAGCAGCTTCCCCAGAATCTCGTTCTTCTCGATCGAGGCCGTACCGACCAGCACCGGCTGTCCCTTCTCGTGCCTGGCCCGAATCTCCTCCACTACCGCGGCGAACTTGCCACGCTCGTTCTTGTAGATCCGATCCGGCAGGTCCTCACGGCAGGTCGGCTGGTTGGTCGGCAGGACCGTCACTTCGAGACTGTATATCTTGGAAAACTCCTCGGCCTCGGTCGCGGCCGTACCGGTCATTCCGGCCAGCTTCTCGTACATGCGAAAGTAGTTCTGGAAGGTGACGGTGGCGAGCGTCCGGCTTTCGCGCTGGATGGCCACTCCCTCCTTGGCCTCAATCGCCTGATGCAGCCCCTCGCTGTAGCGGCGGCCGTTCATCAGCCGACCGGTGAACTCGTCGACGATGATCACCTCTCCGTCCTTGACCACGTAGTCGCGGTCGATCTCGTACATCTTGCCGGCGCGCAGTGCAGCCTCCAGATGGAAGATGGTCCTAGTGTCGTTGTCGGCCCACGGGTCGAAGCCCAGCTTGCGTGAAATCCGATTCTGCCCCTCCTCGGTGAAGCTGGCCGCCTTCATCTTCTCGTCGCGATTGAAGTCCACATCCTCCTGCAGCGGCTTGACCATGACGGCGAACCTGTAATAGGTGTCCGCCGCCGCCTCCTCGGCCGGTGCGGAGATGATGAGCGGCGTCCGGGCCTCGTCGATCAGGATCGAGTCGACCTCGTCGACGATGGCGTAGTGCAGCGGACGCTGGACCTTCTGATCCGGACGTACGGCCATATTGTCGCGCAGGTAGTCGAAGCCGTACTCGTTATTGGTGCCGTAGGTGATGTCCGCCAGATAGGCGTCCTTGCGTCCGACCGGACGGAGGTAGTCCATCTCGACCTGAAACGAGCCGGTCGCGTCGCGCTTCCGGTCCACGGCCCCGCCCTCCTCCTTTTCCGACGCCTCCGCCAGATCCTCCATGGTCAGTTCGACCGTATCTTCCGGCATCTTCCAGTCCGGATCGTAGGCATAGGCCGTCTGATGGTTGACGCAGGCCACGCTCAGACCGAGCGCATGGTAGACCTGCCCCATCCAGGCCGCATCGCGACGCGACAGGTAGTCGTTGACCGTGACAACGTGCACGCCCTTGCCGGACAGCGCATTAAGGTAGACAGCCAAGGTCGCAGTCAGGGTCTTGCCCTCACCAGTGCGCATCTCCGCAATCTGTCCGTTGTGCAGCACGATGCCGCCCATAAGCTGGACATCGTAGTGACGCTGGCCGAGCGTACGTTTGGCCGCCTCACGGCAGAGCGCAAAGGCCTCGGGCAGGATTTCGTCCAAGGACGTCCCGTTCGCCACCCGCCGCTTCAGGTCGATTGACCGATCCCGAATCGCCTCCGGTCCCAGCCGGCCGATCTCTCCCTCCAGCGCGTTGATGTCCTCGACCAGGGGGCGCATGTCGGCCAAAACCTTCTCGTTGGGGTCGCCGAAAATTCTGTAAAGTAAAGACATGTTGGTTCAATAATCCGTGATTGACGGCCTCAATATATACCTCCCCGAACCGAACCGTCCATGCTTCGGGCTAAAATACGGTCCAAATGAAGCCTAATGACCCCACAAAACGACGAACGCGCCCGACTGAGCGCGTCCGCATTCGAACCTTCTATACTATAGATACATGACGAGCCAAGACTCTTCCGGTCCGCCCCACCGTCGTGCTAAAGCTCGAACGAACTCTGGCCATCAGTCACTTTGGCCTGATCTTCGAATTTTCCCTTGTAGTCGACGATCTGACGTCTAGCCTTGTCGCGAGCCTCGCGGATCGCCACATAGAGGTCCTCATTCTCGGCCTCGGCGTAGACGGACTTGCCCGGCAGTCCGACCCGCAGCTCGGCCCGGAAGAAAGGTCCCTTGTTGTGATGCTCGGTCGTCTTGCCGACCACCGCCTCGAGCGACACGGCCGTCCCGAACCTCTCCAGCTCCGACTCCAGCTTGGCCAGACGCTGCTCGACCGCCGACCGAATCACCTCGGTCAGCTCGATACCCTTGGTCTTAATGTCGACATGCATATCGCTAGATCTTTAGGTTCGATTAGCAAATTGATTCATTCGATTCAGCGCAGGTTGCAGCGCCGAAACAGCCCCTGCAGGGTCCCCGACGGAATGTAGGCGCCACCGTCGTCCTGCCGCTCGTTCTTGCGTGGGAACATGACCGATTGGGGATCGCCGTCATGACCCAACCCCAGCGCATGCCCGAACTCGTGCGTCAGCAGCATGACCAGGTCCTCGTGGTCGTCGAACTGATAGACGTTGATGGTCCCCGAGCCGTAGATCCCCTGCTCATCGTCGCCGCCCAAGGCAAACGTCTCGTTGAAGCGGTTCACTCCGGTGTTGAAACCGACCACCTTTTCCTGTTCCTGCCCGGCCAGCTGGTTCAGCCGTTCGGCCTGACGGTTCTGTTCTTCGATGAGCGCGTTCAGGTCGCTGACATAGCTGTCAAGGCGTCCCTGCTCGCGCAGCAGCTCGTCATAGGCGCCCCGAGACGCACCACCGCGGGCGTTCCAAGCCTGCACCGTCAATTCGAACAGCTGCAGTTGCTCCTCATAGTACGCCTTCAGTTCGGCTATCGATACCTCACGCTCATCGTAGGCGGACCTCATATCCTGATACTCGCTGGCTATCGAGCTGATCTCGGACTCCAGTCCGGTTCATTCCGACTTCAGCCGCTCCAGCTCCTGCGTCGCCACCTGCCGATCGTCGAAAACCAGGTTGACGGCTACGGCATCGGCGTCGTCTGGATCATAGCGCAGCAGGTCCTGTCCGGTCGCGCTTTCCCACTGCCGCTCGGCCTCGGACATGACCGACAGCAGTTCCTCGCGAGAGATGCCGAACCGCTCGTCATAATGGCCGATCCGATATCCGATCGGCAGGCCGCAGACGTTGCCGGCGAACCACCACCAGCCGACACCGACGGCTGCCGCGACCGCCGCCAGCCAGACCCAACGAATCGCCTTACGCCTGACGGCAGGCCGCAGAACGGGACTGACTTTCGCTTCCCCATCGACCTGTGGACCGGACACCCGTTCCCCGACCTGAACCGCCGGAACGTCAGAACCCGACATACTCGATCTCCTCCAGGAGGATAACCCGTCCCTGAGTCTGACTGCGCAGGCGAGACTTGACCAAGGCGATTAGCTGGACGACTTCCTCGGCCGAAGCCTGTCCGTCGCTGATGAAAAAGTTGGCGTGGCGGTCGGAGACGCTGACGTGTCCAACCTTAGTCCCCTTCAACTGCGCCCGATCCAGAATCCAACCGGCCGGAACGATTCCGTCGGCCGTGACCGGAACGGTCTCACCCGAATCGAGGTCCAGCCAACGACGTAAGCCGTCCAGGTCCTCCGGCGATTCTGGGCGCCAGTTCTTGAAGACACAGCCGGCAGTCGACTGTCCCGCCGGTTGAGTTGACCTCTTATCGTTCAAGATCTCCTTCAGCCGGGCCAGTCCGTCGGCCGCATCTTCCGCGATGCGCAGTGTCATGACGACGGACAGGACGACACGGCTCGGATCCGACTTGAACGCACTCTGCCGATAGCCGAAGCCGCACTCCGCCCGAGTCATCTCGACTGCCTTCCCGTCGCGCAGGCAACTGACGACATCGACGAATTCGCCGGCCGAGCCGCCGTAGCAGCCGGCGTTGCCGCGGATCGCCCCGCCGACCGTCCCGGGCAGGCCGATAGCCCACTCGAATCCGGTCAGTCCGGCCTCGGTGGTCTTCAGGGACAGGAGGGCGGTCGGAGTGCCGGCCTCGACCCGAACTCTGGATCCGTCGATCTCGATACCGCGATTGGCCATCCTGATCACCAGACCCCGAAAGCCGCCGTCCGAGACCAGGACGTTCGAGCCTCCGCCTAAAATGTAGTACGGCAGGTCGAGTTCCAGGGCGGTACGGACAGCGGCCACCGCCAAATCGGCGGACGGTGCGGCGAAAAGATAGTCGGCCGGACCGCCGATCCGATAGTTGGTGTACGGAGCCAACGGCTCGTCGGTGATGACTTCCGGCGATACGCGCCGGCGAAGTTCTTCTGTGATTTGATTCGACATAGTTCAGTCGGTTTCCTTCCCGGCCAGCCGCCGTGCCAAGAGGTCGACGTCACCGGCTCCCAAAACCAGGGTGACCGCACCCGGTGCCAGTACGGAATGGATGGCCGCGAAGCCCTCCTCGAGCGAAGCCGCATACCTGATCTGCCGTTCGACGCCCCGCGAACGGTCGTGTCCGATCACCGCCTCCATCAGCCGACGCGAGCTGACGTCCGCATCCGCGTCGTCCTCCCGTCCGATGACATCGTATATCTCGAGCAGCACGACCGAATCCGCACCGTCGAACGACCTGACGAAACGGTCGAACAGGTTGCGGGTCCGGTTGCGGTGATGCGGCTGGAAGACCAATACGATCTTGCGGTCGGGATAGAACTCGCGCGCCGCGGCGATGGTCCCCTCGACCGCGACCGGATGATGACCGTAGTCGGAGATCACCGGACCGCCGTACGGCTCCCCCACCACCTCGAACCGGCGCCAGATGCCGCCGTACCCGGACAGCGCCTTCCGGACGGCTTCAAAAGGCGCCCCGTGCTCCAGGGCCAAGACCGCGGCGGCCGTGGCGTTCTCGATGTTGAACCGTCCGGGCACATGCAGCTCGATCTCGCCCAGGTCCTGCTCCCCCCTATAGAGATGGAAGCTCTGGACCCCGTCGCCGATCGCGATCTCGCCGAGACGGTAGTCGGCCTCCTCGCCGGACCCGAAACGCAGGCTCCGACCGCTGCACTGCAGCGCACCGGATCCGTCCGAATCGTTGGCGTTCAGCACGACGAAGCCGTCGGACCTGACCTGACTGAGGAACTGCTCGAAGGTGTCCATGATGTGCTGCCGGTCGGTGTAGTAGTCGAGATGGTCCTCCTCGACGTTGGTGACGACCGCCGCCGACGGACTGAAGACCAGCAGATGAGCCTGATGCTCGCAGGCCTCCACCACCAGCAGGTTGCTGCCGCCCAACCGCAAATTTCCGCCGTCAAACGAGGGGACCTTAGTGCCGACGATCACCGTCGGATCGAAGCCCGCCTCGATCAGTATCAACCCCAGCATGGCAGTGGTCGTACTCTTACCGTTGGTGCCGGCTACAGCCACAGTTCGTTTGCCGTCCGCATATTCGCCGAGGAACTCGAAGTAGGTCAGGTTACGAATGTTGCGTCGACGGGCCTCGACCAGCTCCGGATTGTCTTCCGGCACGGCGCTCGTACGCACGACCAGATCGACGTCAGTCGGCAGGTTGGCCGCATCGTGACCGATAGTCACTTTCGCCCCGACGCGCCGCAGCACCTCGACCACACCGCTCTCGGCGAAGTCCGAACCGCTGACCTCGACCCCGGAAGTCAAAAGCAGGCGGGCCACTGCCGACACGCCTATCCCTCCGATACCGATGATGTGGGCCTTTTTGACTTCCTTCAGCCATTCCATACGGACAAATTATGACATGAATCCGACAAAATGAAACGCCGACGTTTTGCGCACGAAAACTCGGACAAAAAAAGACGAGGTACCGCAGATGGCACCTCGATGAGAAAAGAATTTCGACTTTTCCGGCCGATCACTTGGTCGGAAAAAAGACTCCCCCGATCAGCTCACGGCGACGGCCTTCAACCGACGCCAGGATGGCCTTCAGGATGAGCGGTCGTTTCTCGTCCGGCACTTCGACGGACCAAACGATGACGTCGTCCCCCTCCATCAATGTAAGGTCAGACAGTGTAAGCTCAGGGAACATCTCCAAAGAGAGTTCCCCCTCACTGCAGCAGAACGACCGCTCAAACAATGTACCGCAGCATCTGACCTGCGCGTAGGTAATGCAGTTCATGGAGCCGACGATCGTCCGCAGCACATTCCCGAACCGCTGGACGGCCACCTCCGGAGCGGCGGAAAAGAATGCCGCCAGTTGTCTGACATGCTGCTCGGTCAAGTAACAAGCACGCCGGTCAAAATCACCCGGATCAGTAAAAATCTGATCCGGAAAATTTGTCGAATTGGCAGCCTGCTGCCAGAACCAGACCATACCATTGCTGCCCGGCTTGGTACCGAACAGCAGTCCGCGCAGCATACGGATCGGCTGTGGCGGCAGGATCCAGCAATGCTGTCCGCCACCCTCCACGGCAATCCCCCGGCCCATATCCTCGAACCAACGGACGCAGGCCGGAGCCTGATTCTGGGCCACCAGCTCGAGCACCCGTCCGAACCAAGAGACCGTCCGGCCTTTCAATAACGGACATAGCCCGGGATTGGCATCGTGTTCCCACCGCGCCAACGCAGTAAGCACCAGACTCTGCACTGGCCGCGGCACGGAATCGACGAGCAGGTTCTCGACAATCAGTCCGGCCATAAACGACCGTCCGCCGTTACGACGCATCTTGGAGGCAAGATGACTGAGAGTGTGCATTCCGGCCACGCATTTTCCGTAAGCGTCGGTCGAATTCTCTCCGCACTCTCTCCAGAGCGACAAAATACTCTCGAGTCCGTTGCGAAAAGCAACTATGAGTTGCCTTTCCTCTCCGTACTCCATAGTCTCCTCCCGTGCCTGCCAACGAAAGTGCAGACAACTTTAAATATAAGCACGACTTAAGGCTAGCGTCAAGCCTCCCACTCCCTCCCGACCCAATTGCTCGACCCAGAACCTGATGATAACCTTCCATCCTAAGACACAAACGCCATGAGCAGCCGTCCAAAGAAACCCGTGTCCGACGCCAGCGCACTGGCCAAGACCGCCATACTGGCCGTCCTCAAGTCACGCCCCCGTACGCGTGACGATCTTTTTGCCGTCGTGCGTCAGACATCTTCCCGACTACACCAGAGCCAGCCGGCAACCCACGAGCTGCTGGCCGCCTACCACGAAATGATCGCCGACCGACCCAACCTAGCCGCATCAAGAATAGAACGCATGCTGGTCAAGGCCCGCGTCCGTTCCCTCTCCGGTGTGGCAGTCGTGACCGTGCTGACCAAGCCCTATCACTGTCCAGGCCGCTGCATATATTGCCCGTCCGAGGCCCGGATGCCGAAGAGCTACCTGTCGAACGAGCCGGCGGCCATGCGGGCGCTCACCTACAGGTTCGATCCATACAACCAAGTGATCGGTCGGCTGCGGGCCCTGACGGACAACGGCCACCCGACCGACAAAATCGAACTGATCGTCAAAGGCGGAACCTGGTCGGCCCATCGCTGGGACTATCGACGCGAGTTCGTCCGCCGCTGCTTCGACGCCTGCAACGACTTCACTGCGCACCGCCGAAGGACGTCGTCCGACCTGGCCACCTCGCAACGACGCAACGAGACGGCCGGTCAGCGCATCGTCGGACTGACCCTCGAGACCAGGCCCGACTTCATCACTCCACCCGAAATCGTCCGCCTGCGGGAACTTGGCTGCACGCGCATCGAGCTGGGCGTGCAGACCACCGACGACAAGATCCTGACGGACTGCCGCCGCGGCCACGACTCGTCGGCCGTGATTCGAGCCACCGCACTGCTTAGGGACGCCGGCTTCAAGGTCGACTACCACCTGATGCCACAATTGCCGGGAGCTACACCGGAGTCCGACCTCAGGATGCTACGGGGGGTCTTCAGCAGCCCGGACTACCGCCCGGACATGATCAAGATCTATCCCTGCGCGGTGCTCAAGACCGCCGAACTGTACGACTGGTGGAAGTCAGGACGCTATCGTCCATACTCTGACGCTGGCCTGCTCGAAACGCTCATCGCGATTAAAAAGGAACTACCACACTACTGCCGCGTCTCGCGCGTGATCCGCGACATACCGTCACCGTCGATCGTGGCCGGCAACTCGGTCACCAGCCTGCGACAGGTCGTCGAAAAGGAGATGAAGACCCGCGGTCTGGCCTGCCGCTGCCTGCGCTGCCGCGAAATCGGACGGGTCGCCCAGTCCGATCCCGACATCCTGTCCGCCAAACCAACACTCTTCGACGACATCTATGAGGCTTCGGGCGGAACCGAACATTTTCTGTCGTTCGAGGACCCAGAACGCCGGGCGGTCTTCGCCTTCTGCCGCCTACGGCTTCCCGGAAACGTATCCGATCAGCACAACCTGCCGCCGGAAATCCGCGGTGCAGCGCTGCTTCGCGAACTGCACACTTACGGCCATCTGGTGCCGATCGACGGCCACAGTCCGAAGTCCGCCCAGCACCATGGGCACGGACGTCGACTGATGGACGAAGCCGAACAACTGGCTCGCCAGTCTGGCTTCAAACGGATGGCCGTAATTTCGGGCGTCGGCGTCCGGGCCTACTACCGCAAGCTCGGCTACCGACGTCGAGGCACCTATATGATCAAGTGCCTAAATTAACGTCGAAAAATCCTTCCTGACTTCGAAAACCGACGTTTTTTCGACCATTTCCTGATCCTTAATTGAGGCAGACGGCGAGAAGGATTTATCTTCTTCAAATGTCTCCGACGTCATGCTAGAGTTTTACGGACCTATGCTAGAACACCTGCGACAACAGGATCCGGAAGTGGCTGCCACCCTGGCGGCCGAGCTGTCGCGTCAGAGAAACGGACTCGAGATGATCGCCTCCGAAAACTCCGTCTCCGAGGCGGTACTCGAGGCGCTCGGCACGGTGCTGACCAACAAGTACGCCGAGGGCTATCCGGCCAAACGCTACTACGGCGGCAACGAGCACGTCGACGTCGCCGAGACGCTGGCCATCGAACGAGCCAGGCGACTCTTCGGTGCCGAGCACGCCAACGTCCAGCCGCACTGCGGTTCCCAGGCCAACATGGCCGCCTACTTCGCGCTGGCCGAACCCGGAGACAAGATCATGGCCCTGGACCTGGCGCACGGCGGACACCTGACGCACGGCAGCCGCGTCAACTTCTCCGGCAAGCTCTACTCCTTCATCCCCTACGGCGTCAGTCGAGAAACCGAGACGTTGGACTTGGACCAGATCAGCGAACTGGCGCGACGCGAACGCCCCAAGGTCATCCTGGCCGGCTACACCGCCTATCCGCGCTCGATCGACTTCGCCGGATTCCGGAAGATAGCCGACGAGGTCGGAGCCTACCTGATGGTCGACATGGCGCATATCGCCGGACTGGTCGCGACCGGACTGCATCCCGATCCGGTCGCAGTAGCCGACGTCGTGACTTCGACCACGCACAAGACCCTACGCGGTCCGCGCGGCGGGCTGATCCTCTGCCGGCGGGAGGACCGGCTTCGTCCCGACGACAAGAAAAACCTGGCCCGACGCATCGACTCGGCGGTCTTTCCGGGAATCCAGGGGGGTCCGCTGATGCACGTCATTGCGGCCAAGGCCGTGGCCTTCGGTGAGGCACTGCGGCCGGACTTCACTGACTACCAGCGACAGGTGATCGCCAACGCCCGCGAGCTGTCGGCGGCGCTAGTCGAGGAGGGACTGCGCGTCGTCTCCGGCGGAACGGACAACCATCTGGTGCTCGTCGACCTGACGCCGGTCGGCGTCTTCGGACAGGAGGCATCGACCAGGCTGGACGCCGTGGGCATCCACACCAACAAGAACCTGATCCCCTTCGACGAACGCAAGCCGACCGACCCGTCAGGACTGCGGCTGGGGACGCCAGTGCTGACTACCCGCGGACTTCACGAACCGGAGATGCGCAGGGTCGCCTCGCTCATCGCCCGCACGCTGAGGTCCGACGGCGAAACCGAACTCGACCTGATCCGCTCCGAAGTCCGAAACATAACCGAGGCATTCCCGCTCTACGCGGACCTCGACTACGGCCATGTCCGCTAGGATAATCGACGGGCGGGCGGTGGCCCGAAGGATCCTGGCCGAAACACGCTCGGAAATTGAGTCAATTGACATGACCCCCGGTCTGGGGGTCATTATGGTCGGAGACGATCCGGCCTCCAAGGTCTACGTTCGCAAAAAGATGGAGGCTGCAAAAAGAATCGGCGTGCATTTCGAGTCATTGGTCTTCCCGCAGGATACGGACGAGGAAACGATCGTACGCGCAGTCACCGAAATGAACGCGCGCGACGACATCCACGGCATCGTGGTCCAGCTGCCGCTGCCCAAGGGTCTGGACACCGACCGGATCGTCCGGACGATCGATCCGGACAAGGACGTCGACGGATTTCATCCCGAACTGATCAGGCGAATGTCCCAGGATCCGGACTGCCGGCTGCCCGGACTGGTCGAGGGACTCAAGCTGCTCTTCGACGAGACCGGACTGGAACTGAACGGACAGCGGACGGTCATAATCTCCAACAGCGAAGTATTCTCGCATCCGCTCAAATTGTTTTTGGAGCGTCAGGGTGCGGGAGTTGAGACTGTACGCGGCGACTCTCCGAACTTGGCATCGGCATTGGGTCAGGCGGACCTGCTGATTACGGCTGTCGGTCGCCCCGGTCTAGTTACCGGACAGATGCTGAAGCCAGGTACGGTCATACTCGACGTCGGCACGACACGTGTCGACGGACGGGTAGTCGGAGATGTAGAGTTCGAAACGGCGAGCGAGGTGGCCGGCTGGATCACTCCGGTGCCTGGCGGCGTCGGACCGGTCACGGTTGCCATGCTGCTGCACAATGTCGCTCGTCTGGCAAAAACAAAACGACGGAGGATTACAAAAAACAAACCTAATGCGGCGGCCAGACACCGCATCGGCGATTGAGAAGTAGTTCTTTCAACACAGAGGAGGTGAGAATGGTAACGAGAAGAGACCCCTGTCGAGAGGGAAAATACTGCGTTAAAGATAGACAAGATGAGCCTGCCGACAAAAACAGACAGCCTTCGGCAAGAGACGTATTGGAAAGAAGGCGGAAAAGAAGGCAGGCTCGGTTAGCAGTAAAAAGCTGGACATTGGCCTATCTGGAACGTGAATTCCTCTCGACCCCATCGCCGGCATCTTGGAAGCCGATACCGTCCGAAATGCCGACAGATGCAACGTCACCAGCGGAACTTCTGTTGGAGATGTTGCCCGAAAAAAAGTCCCTTCCCTGCCCCACCTGCGGCAAGGAGACCCCGCATGTCGCGAGGACCCTGTCGCACGACGAGACCATCATGGTCTGCACCGCATGCAGCGAAATCAAACACTGTCATGACTGCAGACGAGAAACGAAACACACAAAAATGCTCCTGCAAGAAGAGACCGTCATCGCCTGCGCCACATGCAGAAAAGTCATCTACTGCAGCTCCTGCAGGACAGAGATGATGCATACGGTGTCAGACTTCTCAGGAAGAAAGATCAAAATCTGCTGTGGTTGCAGGGAAATGAGACTTCCGGGTCTCGACGCTCGACGAAAAGAGGAACGAGAACGAGAAAACGCCGCGCTGACTCAAACCGCATAAGAGACTTTCGGGGGCTACTCCCCCGTTTCTTTTTTCGGCAAAAACGAAAAAGAACGTCTTCGGCTTGACAAAAATCTTCGATCGGAATAGACTGATATCGATTAACTCAGACTAACGAAAAAGTTATGTCAGAAGAAGCCACAGACGCCGTTCAGCCGACGACCGAGGACGAGAAGACCGCAGAAGCCACCACTACGGAAGAAGTTACCGCCGCTCCGGAAGGAGACGCCGGCAGCGACAGTCAGCCGGCAGCACCGTCCGAAGAGAACGCGGCCTAGCAGAAATAGACCGGTTCAGACAGAAAAACTCCCATACGGGAGTTTTTTCGTGACCGGAAGACTTACTACGGCCACCGCATCAGCGTAGCCACTGTCTCGTAGCCTGCACCAAGCAGCAGGACGACAATGCTGACGTAGGCCCAGACGCCGGAAATGCCCAGACGACGCTTTCCCAGCAGTCCCCGTCTGGTCACGTTCACGTACAGCATCGCGATAATGACCGCAGTTATGCCGCCGAACACCGCACCGGTAAAGCTGACGGTCGAGATGAAGTCCTTCATGCCGAGGACGACCGCCAGAAGCGGCACGATCGCCGCCAAGAACCAGGCCAACGTCCGACGCAGGCGGTAGTCATACTCGAAAGTCGAGCGCAGGTTCAATCCGATCATGAAATACGACGTCGCCACGGCAAGGAAGCCGAACGCCGCCCCGAACGCAGCTATGCCGCTGCCCAAGACGGAACTCAGGCCGTCGAGCGCATCCTTGGTCGTCCCCTGTCCGGTCACGCCGTAGACTGCCAGTCCGAAAAGCGCCGTCAGGCAGGTGGCCGCCAAGGTACCGACGACTATCGCCTTCCGGAAACCGCGCCGGTGCCCATCCATGAAGTCCCTCATCTCGGGGATGGCCGACAGGCCGGAAAGCGAAAAGAGGATCACTCCGTAGGGCAGGAACAGGTCACCACGGGGAACCAGAGCCGTAAGGTTAGACAGCTCCATCCTCGTACCGGCGGCCGCTACGATGGCCAGCAAAGACACGATCAACGCGACGGTAGACCAGAAGTCAACCTTCTCGATGAAGCCCAAGCCGAAATAAACGACCGCGGAACCGACCAGACCCCAAATGACCTGATAGTGAAACGGCGTACCGCCCAGCCAAGGCGACAGCAGCAGATGCAGGAAAATCCCGCCGACCAATATGTAGGCGACCGAAGCGCCCCAAAAACCCAAGACGAACGCCACGGCCGCAATACTGCGAACGCGCCGACCCAAAAACTTGCCGGCCAGTCCCACCAGCCGCAGTTCCTCCGGACAGGCCATGATTGCCTCGGCATAGAATAGCGACTGCAGCAGCTGGATTCCGCCCAGAATCAGAAAATAGACCAGGGCCAGACCTACACCGACCTGACTGACGGCGTAGGGTATGCCGAAAATGCCGACCCCGATGATCGTCCCGATCAGAGTGACGGCCGCCATGAGCACCTGACGATTTCCCCCTTTGCGCCTCATGTCCGGGATTATATCTGCTTTGCGCCCGCGCTGAAACCCGACCGACCGGAACGGCTGTCCGATCAACGGCACTCAACCTCCTGTCCGGCCTGTCGAGGATGCCGGCTCCCCAGCTTAAATTGAAGCCTTATTCACCGAAAGTGGAAAAGTGGCCCACAGAAACTTTAAGCGGCACGTTGCCTACTGTCCCTGCCCGACCTACTATGGATAGGCTAAACGTCACCGGAGAACGCTCCATCGTTGCCTTTTTCCTATGTCCCAAGCCGAAAGAATCCCGCCGCAAAACCTGGAGGCCGAGCAGTCGTTCCTCGGCGCACTGCTCATCGACCGTGATGCGATACTCAGGATCGCCGACTCCGTCCGTCCGGAGGACTTCTACAAGCAGAGCCACGCCGACATCTTCCGTGCCGTCCTCGACCTGCACGCCAAGCGCGAGCCGATCGACCTGCTGTCGCTGACCAACCGACTGGAGGAAATGACCCGACTGGAGTCGATCGGCGGACGGACCTACCTGACGGAGCTGACGACTCTGGTCCCGTCGGCTGCACACGTCAACCACTACGCCGCCATCATCCAGAAGAAGGCCACCCTGCGCCGCCTGCTGGCCGCGGCCGGCGAGATCACAACTCTGGCCTTCGAGGACATCGACGACGTGGACAGCCTGCTCGACTCGGCGGAGCAGACTCTGTTCGGCGTCTCGCAGAAGTACCTCAAGACCAACTTCACACCGCTCAAGGACGCGCTGTCCGAGGCGTTCGAGCGCATCGACGAGCTGCACCGCGAGCGCGGCAAGCTGCGCGGCATCACCACCGGCTACCGCGACCTCGACGGGCTGCTGGGCGGACTCCAGCGTTCGGACCTGATCGTACTCGCCGCCCGGCCTTCGGTCGGCAAGACCAGCTTCGCTCTGGATGTCGCACGCCAGGCGGCGGTCCGCGCCAAGGTGCCGGTCGGCATCTTCTCGCTAGAGATGTCCAAGGAACAGCTGGTCGACCGCATGATCTGCGCCGAGGCCGGCGTGGACCTCTGGCGCATGCGCCGCGGACAGCTGAACGACAGCGACGATCAGGGCGACTTCTCCCGCATCGGACATGCCCTCGGCAACCTGTCCGAGGCGCCGATCTTCATCGACGACTCGTCCAGCATTAATGTCATGGAAATACGGACCAAGGCCCGCCGGCTGCAGATCGAACACGGACTGGGTTTGCTGGTCATCGACTACATACAGCTGATGGAATCGCGCAGCCGGAGTTCGGACGGCAACCGCACCCAAGAGGTCGCCGAGATCACCCGAGGGCTAAAGGGCATCGCCCGCGAACTCAACATTCCGGTCGTCGCCCTGTCCCAGCTGTCGCGCATCACCGAACAGTCCAAGCCGGCCATCCCCAAACTGTCGCACCTGCGCGACTCGGGGTCGATCGAGCAGGACGCCGACGTGGTGATCTTCATCTACCGCAAGGCCGCAGACAAGAACTACCGCACCGAAGAGATACCGCTCGACGAGCGGTACTTGGCCGAGATACACGTAGCCAAGCACCGCAACGGACCGACCGGCGTGATCAAGATGTTCTTCGACGAAGCCCGAGTCAGTTTCCGCGACCTGGACAAGAAGTTCTCCGGCAACGACTACGCCCTACCGGCCTACAGTCCACCACCTCAGACGGTGGTCCAGCCTACGCCAACTCCTCAAGTCGTCATGGCCGCCGCACCGGCACCTATGGTCATGCCATCGCCGAGCCCGGGACAGATACCGCCCGGCAACAGCGGCCGGACTGCAGGCACCGAGGGAGCCGCCGCGGTACAAAATGCGGTCCCGGACTTCTAAAAATAGGGAGCTGCAGAGACGAAGTGCCGTCGACATCCAGCCGACGGCATTGACTGTCGGCCTCGAGTACGAAACCATGAAGGCACAAAACACCTAAGAACCAGACAAACGTATGTTCAACAAGCTCAAGCAGGTCAAGGATCTCCGCGACAAGGCAAAACAGCTGCAGTCCAAACTGGGAGAGGTCACAGTCGAGGGCTCGGCGGCCTGGGGCAAGGTCCGCATCGAGATCGACGGCAACCAGTCGGTCAGGAAGATCGACATCAGTCCTGACATGATGTCCGACCGCAGCAAACTGGAGGATGCGCTCCGTGAGGCGTTCAACGACTCGGTCAAGAAGGTGCAGCGCAAGATGATCGAGGTAATGAAACAGAGCGGCGACCTGAACATTCCAGGGCTGCAGTAGGGCAAGAAAATGAACAACTTTCCAGAACCGATCGGACGTCTCATCGACGAGTTGGGCCAGCTGCCCGGCGTCGGGCCGAAAACCGCCGAACGCTACGCCTTTGCGCTGCTCAAGAGACGTCCCGACGACCGCGAACGTCTGGCCGAAGCCATCATGGAGGCCGGCGGATCGCTGACTGCCTGCTCCACCTGCGGCAACTATACCGAGAGCGACCCCTGCAACATCTGCTCTGACGCCAGACGCGACCGCGGAGTGATCTGTGTGGTCGCCACCGAACAGGACCTGCTGGCCGTGGAACGCACCAGGGAATTCGGCGGCCTCTACCACGTGCTCGGCGGTCGCCTGTCGCCGGCCGAGGGACTGACGCCGCGCGAACTGAACGTACGGCAGCTGGTCGCCCGCCTCCAAAACTCGACCGTCAGGGAGATCATCCTGGCCTTCGACCATACCATCGAGGGCGAATCGACCATGATGTACCTGACCAGAACGGTAAGCCAGTTCAATGT
>Ga0066637_10001239_pt1 | contig 16406 bp, 16 predicted proteins | sample CryGeyCG2014_020_FD_62737 | JGI IMG/M metagenome (GOLD analysis project Ga0066637, IMG submission 62737) | Groundwater microbial communities from aquifer - Crystal Geyser CG08_land_8/20/14_0.20 | ecosystem: Environmental > Aquatic > Deep subsurface > Groundwater | place: USA: Utah: Grand County...
GTTATCCGCGAGACCTTGGGATTATTTTATTCCCTCCCCGGATCATCCGATCTTTGGAAAATATAACGAATCTTTTTATAAATGGATTCACGCCCAAAGCTCTAATCCAATTTGGTTTGGAGCGGAACCACACGAGAGAACCGTATTTTTTGGCTTTACTACAATCATCTTGCTTTTATTAACAGCAGCGCTTCTCCTTAAGAAAAATCTTTTGAGTACTAGTCACATAAGTCTCATTAGACATTTGGGTCTAATTGCCATCGGACTAGCCTTTATTTCTCTTCCTCCATATCTTTACTTTAGAGGAGTGGAAATACCGCTAGCGACAACATTTCTGCACAAAATTTTCCCGATGTTTAGAACTTACGCCCGACTGGGAATATTCGTTCAACTATGCGCCACTCTCATTGCTGCCATTGGATTAAGTTACTTGGTAGAAAAGACCAAAGGAAAAAAGAAAAAAATACTTCTTGGACTCATTTGCGCATTTTCCCTTTTTGAGTTCATTAACATTCCCCCCTCTCGAGTAACTGATTTTTCTGTTCTTCCGCCAGAGTATATATGGTTAAAAGAACAGCTTAAAAAAACGATTGTTATCCATTACCCAAAAAGCTATTCTGTCGCGGACGAGCTTTTAATGCAAACATTTCACGAACACGCTTTCACCAATTTTCATGTTCAGTCATACTATTACGATCTTTGGAACTCTATTGAATACTTTGACATTGATTATCGGGCAGCCGAGAAATTAGCCGCCCTTGGCATAGACTACGCTTTTATCCATAAGAAACTCCTTTTCGACAAGCCTAACCTAATTGACAGTCTTTGGTACACAAGGGCTTTGCCAGAGAAATCTAGTTTTGACCCACAAAAGTTGATGCCTGGGTTTAAACTGGAAAAGGATTTCGAAAAGACAACTATTCTTAAAATTGATGTTCCCGGGCCCCCGATAATGGCTGTATTTACAAAAAAAGCGAGTGGGCTAACACAAGATTGGCCTACGGGGAGAAGTTTGGCTTTCGGAAAAAGGGAAAATCGAATTTATTTAGAAAACCTGGTGGAGAAAGCTAATCCGAGGGAGCTTAAGATATTACTAAAATTCGATGGCATCGGTATAGATAAAATGACCTTTAATGGCGAGGCGCTTGATGTAGAAAAGGAAGAACACCAACTAACCCTAAAGCCTTTTGAAAACATAATCAACATCGAAGGTATTGGCGTCGTATCGGTCAAAAACATCCAAATTACTCCCTTAGAATAACCTTTTATCGTTGACATCGAGGTTAAAAGGTGTTAGGATACCCTAACTCAAGAATCAAAACCTTCTTTCCGGAAAATTTGGACTCCTCGAGAAAGAAAAACCTGTGAAATACAGGGGGTTTATTGCACCTTGTGTGGCCTTATGGAAGACATAAAAATGTTAACCCCCGAAGGGGAAAAAAAATTAAAAGAGGAATTATCCGCGTTAAAAGAGCGGCGTAAAGTGGTAATGGAAAAAGTCAAGTTTGCGCGAAGCCTTGGAGACCTTTCAGAAAACGACGAATATTCATCCGCAAGAGACGAGCAAGCCTTCGTTGATGGTAAAATAAAAATGATTGAGGCGACTCTTAAAGTCGCTAAGGTTGTCAAAAAAGATGACGGGAACAAAGTTGTTTCCTTAGGTTGCACTGTTTCTATCGCTTCAAATGGCGATAAAACTGAATTTAACTTAGTCGGAGCAACCGAGGCCGATCCCCTAAACGGCAAGATCTCCTGCGAGTCTCCTCTTGGCGTAGCTCTTCTTGCAAAAAAGGTTGGGGACAGGATTGACTTTGAAGCTCCAGTTGGTAAAGTAACATATACGATTCTTGAAGTTCGCTAGTCTTTTTTTTCAATTTTAATTAATATATCCCTATGGACACTACAGAAAAGGTATATCTAACGCTCGAGGGGCTTAAGAATCTGAAGGAAGAATATGACAAGCTAGTTAATGTCGAAAGACCGGAATCAGTTAAGATGATTGAGCTGGCTTTGAATGATGGCGGTTCTGATGATAATGCCCAATACGAAATCGCGATTGAAAGAAGCTTAGCTTTAGAAAGAAAAATTGCCGATATTGAAGAAACGCTCAAAAAGGCCATTTTGATTGATGAGGGGGTCGCAAGAAGTGAGGTAGGCTTGGGATCAAAAGTTACCATAGAGCAAGATGGCAAGACAACCAAGTACACTATCGTAGGAAGCGCGGAAGCCAACCCCCAAGAAGGAAGAATTTCTAATGAATCTCCCCTTGGAAAAAAGCTATTAGGTAGGAAAAAAGGACAACTGGTGGAAATTCGAGAAAGTGAAATTACTTACAAGGTGGTAGATATAGATTAATATGCTATAAAAGATATGACAGAACCTTTGGAACTTCTAAGAAACGAACGCGTCGAGAAGCTCGGTAAACTTGAGAAATTGGGCGTTGACACCTTCCCCCCAAGCTACAATCCCAAAAGAATTTCAATAGTGGAAGCGACGAAAAAGCCGCTAGACTCTGCCGTCGTTGTTGCCGGAAGAATACTTGGAGTAAGAGGTCATGGAAAAATTGTTTTTGCAGATCTTTCTGATAGTTCAGGAAAAGTTCAACTTTGTTTTAAAAAAGATAAACTCACTGACAAAGACTGGGAAGTTGTCTTGTTAATCGATCGTGGCGATATTATTGGGATCGCGGGAAACCTTTTTAATACAGACGCGGGAGAACTAACTATCCTTTGCGATTCCTTTTCAATTCTTTCAAAAAGCCTACGACCGCTCCCTTCCGAGTGGTATGGCCTTAAGGATATGGAGGTAAGATATCGACAAAGATATCTTGATCTTATCCTAAATCCAGAAGTTAGAACTCGTTTTGAAATTAGAAGCAAACTCGTAAAAGCAATGCGGGACTTTTTGGGCGCGGAGGGTTACATTGAGGTAGAAACACCCACTCTACAACCGCTTTATGGCGGCGCGAACGCTAAACCATTCACCACCCATCTAAACGCCCTTGATTGTGATCTCTTCTTAAGAGTCGCCGATGAACTATACCTAAAACGACTTGTCATTGGCGGTTACGAGAGAGTTTTTGAAATTTGTAAAGACTTTAGAAACGAGGGCATGGATCTATCGCATAATCCAGAGTTTACGATGATCGAATATTACGAAGCCTACGCCGATTATCAGCGAATGATGGATCTAACCGAGGAAATGTTTAGGAAAATTTGTATGAGTGTACACGGCAAACTGGAAATGACTATCGGGGAAAAGACGATTGATTTATCCAAAAAATGGCAAAGGATCGAGCTTGTCAAAGCTATCGAAGACCATTTGGGAATCAATGTCCTTAATGAATCTAAAGAATCTTTGGTCAAGTTTATGGAAAAAAACAAAATTGAAGGTGTCAATCCGAGTGTCCCAAAAGGGCAACTTATTTTTGACATTTTTGAGCATTTGGTGACGGATAAGCTAATTGGGCCGGTTTGGATTATTGACTACCCAAAAGAGGTCAGTCCTCTTTCCAAATCTCATCGATCAAAAGAGGGGTTTGTCGAGAGATTCGAAGGTTACATTGGTGGAAAAGAAATCTGTGACGGCTGGAGCGAGCTCACTAACCCCTTAGAACAAAGAGAAAGATTTGAGGGGGAAAAAACCGCGGGAGAGATGGGCAAAGAGGATGCTCAACAAGTGGATGAGGATTTTTTGGAAGCGATGGAGTATGGTATGCCCCCTTTGGGCGGAATTGGTATCGGGATCGATCGCCTAACAATGTTTTTCACCAATACCTGGTCAATTAAAGAGGTAATTCTCTTCCCTACGATGAGACCAAAGGATGGCATAACCGAAAATAGGAAAGAGAAATCGATTACAGAAACATCTAAAGAGTCAAATGACCGTAAAACAACCATCTCAAAGGAAGAAGCGGTAAAATTTTTAAATGAAAATCTAACCAATAAAAATATGGTTAAGCATTGCATCGCCTCTGGCGCTTTGATGGCGGGCGTTCATGATTTTTTAAAAAAACGAGGTGATCAGTTAATTGGGACAAAAATTGATTGGGAAATCGCAGGAATACTTCACGACGCGGATGCGGAAAAAACCAGCGAAGACGCCCAAGGGGCAACTGTTGGAGAGTGGTTAAAGGATAGACTTTCATTTCCCATAACTCACGCGATGGCCGCCCATAATGAAAAAACGGGAACAACTTTAGAATCGGCCATGGACTACGCCCTATTTGCCGGGGAAAAACTCACTGGACTTATTGTTGCATCCGCTCTGATTTTCCCTAGTAAAAAGCTCAGTGATGTATCAACAGAAACCGTCCTTAGAAGATTTCGGGAAAAGTCCTTTGCCAAAGGGGCCAGAAGAGAAAATATCCAAATGTGTGAGAAACTAGGAATGACCCTAGAAGAATTTTGCCAAGTGGGTTTAGAATCAATGAAAAAGGTTTCTAGTGAACTTGGCCTGTAGTTATCTTTTGTAAACCATGTTAGATATCAAATATATTTTAGAAAATAAAGAATCGGTTAAAGAAGCGGTCAAAAACCGAGGTAAAGATGCCTCTATTGTTGATAAAACAATAACATTAGACGCGGAAAGAAAGACATTGATCCAAAAAGCGGAGGAGTTGCGCGCTAAAAGAAATAAGCTAGGAAAAGATGACCGGGAGGAAGGGGCAAAAATAAAGGAAGAGCTTAAGGAAATTGAGCCAAAACTAAAAGAAGCGGAAGAATCTTTTTTGAGCGCCCTAAAACTTATTCCAAATATCCCCGCCCCTGATGTTCCGATAGGAAAAGACGATACCGAGAATTTAGTCGTCAGGACCGAAGGCACTGTTCCTACCTTTGATTTTAAAATTAAGGATCACTTGGATCTCGGCGTTGCCTTAGATGTGATTGATGTCGAACGGGCCGCCAAAGTTTCTGGCGCGCGTTTTGGCTATTTTAAAAATGATGCGGTTCTTTTGGAATTTGCGTTAATCGATTTTGTGATGAAAAAGCTTATTAGAAAAGGATTCTCTCCTGTTGTCCCCCCGGTAATTATCAAGAAAGAAATGGAAGAAAAAATGGGCTATTCCGAACACGGGGGCTTTGACAATATGTATGTCTTTGACAAAGACGATATGGTATTTGTTGCAAGTAGCGAACATTCTGTCATACCAATGCACGCAGATGAAGTTTTTGAAGAAAAAGATTTACCCAGAAGATATGTTAATTTCTCAACGTGCTTTCGTAGGGAATCTGGAGCTTACGGCAAGGATACCCGAGGAATTTTAAGAGTTCACCAATTTGATAAGTTAGAAATGAATGTCTATACCACTCCCGAAAAATCGGATGCAGAATGCGAATTCCTGCTTTCTTGCCAAGAGGAAATTGTGAAGGAGCTGGGACTATCATACCGAGTTGTAAAATCCTGTACCGGCGATTTACCAAACCCAAACCGGAGAATGTACGACATCGAAGCCTGGTTTCCCGGTCAAAATACCTATCGAGAAATTACTTCCTGCAGTAACTGCACCGATTATCAAACCAGAAGGCTCAACATTAAATTGAAGAGGGACGGGAAAACGGAATTTGTTCACGCTCTGAATGCGACGGCAACCGCAATCGGAAGAGTAATTGCCGCAATCCTAGAAAACTATCAGCAAGAAGATGGAACAGTAAAGATTCCTACCGTCCTAAAAGAATATGTCGGTAAGGATTTTATAGGTATTAATTGATCGTGCATATCTTTCCCCAACCAAAACTTATTTACCACACTGAATCTCCCTTCTCTGGGGAAATATCAGTGTGCGAATTTATGGGGGAAAGACTTTTAAAAGTAAATTCCTATACCCAATCTAGCTATCCTTTAAAAGAAGACTGGGGACGCTACAATAAGAGATACTGGGGAAGAGTCGCTCGAGAGGCAAAAGAATTATTAAAAAGAGAAAGTCCGGAAGTCTTGATCCTTGGTTTTGCCGGAGGAACATTGGGACATCTATTTCAAAGGGAAAACCCGAAAGTAAAAATAACTGGCGTGGATATTGATCCGGAAATGATAAAACTTGGCGGTGACTATTTTTTCTTTCAGAAAATAAATAATCTTGATCTGATCGTCAGGGATGCCGCTAAATGGGTCGGCAACAATTTAGATAAAAAATTCGACATTATCGTGTTGGATGTTTTTAAAGGGGGAAATTTTACCATTGATTTTTCCAGAGAACTCTTAATGAATCTTAAATCAATAAATAGGGGAAAAGTGATTATCAATCAAGTTTTTCCGAAAAGGGAAAATTTACGGGAAGCGATTGACAAGCTCAAAAAAGTGTTTGACAATGTAAACGCGATCGAGGTCCCCCCAGGGAATATCCTTTTGGTGTGCTTATGAAAAACTCAAGCGATGAACCAAGCTTTATTTTTATTCATAGGGCAATATCTTCCTCACCTTATTATCGTTTTTGGATTCCTGGTTTTGCTGTTTAAAAAAAACCTCAAGTTTTTTCTTTTTTGCCTAATAACTGCAATTTTATCCTTAGGTCTTTCAGAAATTATTAAAAGCGCCTTTTATATCCCAAGGCCTTTCCTCCTAAATGGAAAAGATCCAATACTTCTGGTTAATCCAGATTCGTCTTTTCCTTCCTCCCACGCCGCTACCGCTATATCTTTTGCGCTCGCTTTTGCCAGCAATAAAAAATATCTCTTGTACGCTATCCCAATAACTCTTGGGGCAATCGCCGCTACAGGCTTTAGAATACTGGGAAACGTCCACTCAATTGTAGATGTTTTTGGAAGTTTGGGAGTCTCAATTTTTTCCTTTTATTTAGTCAAATCTTTATCCCCTTTGATTTTAAAGCCAAATTGCCGTAAACTCTGACCATCATGGAACAAATAATAACTATTCTTATATCAGTGATAATTTCGGGTGGGCTTGTTTATGTTGTTACATCTAAATTAACGCCAAAGCAAAGAAAAACCCCGGAGGAAGCATCCAAAGAAGAAAACGAGGCGAGAGCCAGATCTCAAGAACTAATTATTGAGGCAAAAAACCAAGCGCTTGATATTAAGTCGCGGGCGGAAGAAGAATCTCTTCGCCTTAAACAAGAAGGCATGGATATTCAAAGAAAAGGGGAAGCGAAAGAACAGTTCCTAAAAGGAAGGGAAGAAGAGATAACAAAGAGGGAAAATGATGTTACCTCACAACAGCGAGGCGTTTCTAAAAAACTCGAGGAACTTGAAGAAACGAAAAGAAGTATTACCACGGAACTTGAGAAAGTTGCCTCGATGACCAGAAAAGAAGCGGAAGCTCTTCTTCTTTCCCAAGTTGAATCCGGTCTTAAAGAAGAAATATCAAAAAAGATTAAGGAGGCGGAAGAGACCGCAAAACTCGAAGCCGATTCTAGAGCGGTTGATATCGTCGTGTCATCTCTACAAAGAGTTGGCACAGACTATGTTTCCCAAACAACTACTTCCCGCGTAAAATTGGCGGACGATGACATTAAAGGAAGAATTATTGGAAGAGAAGGCCGAAATATTAAAGCCTTAGAACAAGCAACAGGGGTAACATTTGACTTAGATGAAAATCCCCAAGAAGTACGGCTTTCTTGTTTTGATCCCGTAAGACGTGAGATTGCCAAAATTGCTTTGGAAAGACTAATTACCGATGGAAGAATCCAGCCGGCAAGAATAGAGGAGTTTGTCGAACATGCCAAAAAAGATGTCGAAATTGAAATGAGAAAAGCCGGTGAGCAGCTTGCCTACGATGTTGGAGTTCACCATTTACCTTCCGATATTATTGACCTTCTTGGACGGTTTAAATTCAGAACTTCTTATGGGCAAAACCTAGCCTCCCACACCCTTGAAGTGGTTAGGTTGGCTTCGGCAATGTCCTCGGAATTAAAAATTGATGTTGAGCTTACTAAAAAAGCTGCCTTACTTCACGACATCGGGAAAGTACAAACGGCAGAACAAGAAGGACCGCACGCCCAATTAACCAGAAAAATATTGGAAAAATACCACTTTGATGAGAAACTTATCAACGCGGCCGCCGCTCATCACGAGGAAGAAGAATTTAAATCACCAGAAGCGGTGATCATCCACCTTGCTGACGCCCTTTCCGGGTCACGCCCGGGAGCGAGGTTTGAGGATTATGAGGCTTTCGTTAAAAGAATGCATAATCTTGAAGAGGCCGCGTTCTCCTTCTCCGGCGTCGAAAAAGCCTTTGCTATTTCTGCGGGTCGCGAGGTTAGAGTAATCGTTGAGCCTAAAGAAATTGATGACGCGGGAGTAATAAAACTTGCTCACGAGCTTGCCCAAAAAATTGAAAAAGAACAAACCTACCCGGGAACAGTAAAAGTTACGATTATTAGGGAGCTAAGAAGTTCAGATACCGCCAAATGAAGACCTAATCTATGATTAAAATATTATTTATTGGAGACATAGTTGGAAAACTTGGAAGGCAGACTGTGGAAAAGGTATTGCCAAGCCTTAAAAGAAGTGCTAGGGTTGATTTAGTTATCGCGAATGCGGAAAATCTTAACCACGGAAAGGGCGCCAGTAAAGAGAGGGTTCAGGAAATGATTAACCTTGGGATAGACGCCTTTACGAGCGGAAATCATATTTTCGCGATTGATAGCTTTGCCGATGAAATTGACGAATTGCCAGTCGCCCGACCCGCCAATTGGCCGGAAGCCACTCCCGGAAAAGATAGATTAGTGATTGATTTAGGGAAGAAAGGCAAAGTCCTTATTTTAAATTTCATCGGCCGCGTTTTCAGCGACGATGAATGTTCAAGTAGCGCCATGATAACGGCAGAGAAGATATTAGAAGAAGTTCAGGGAGAAAAATACTCGGCAATTTTGGTAGATTTTCACGGAGAAGCGACCAGTGAAAAGGCCGCCTTTGCTTATAATTTCGACGGTCGGATAAGCGCTTTTTTGGGAACACACACTCATGTATCGACCGCCGACCAAAGAATCTTACCAAAAGGAACTGCTTTCGTCACCGATGTTGGAATGGTGGGCAGTCTCAATTCAAGCCTGGGGGTCAGCCTTGAATCCGTGATCCCAAGATACAAACTTCCTCTTCCTACGAAGTTTGAGTGGAATGAAGAAGGAGAAGCGGTGTTTAATTCGGTGCTTGTTGAGATAGGAGAATCCGGAAAGGCGTTAAAGATAGAAAGAATCGACAAGTTTATAACCAAGTAAACAGTGAAGGGAGGTGAACTCGACATGACAAAAATGGATGTTGTCGACGCAGTCGCAACTCACGGAGAAATGACCAAAACAGATGCCGCGAGAGCGCTTGACGTCGTTCTTGATGTAATTTCTTCTTCCCTAGCAAAAGGCGAGAAGGTAACCGTTACTGGCTTCGGTACATTTGAGGTAAGACACCGAAGAGCACGCACAGGGAGAAATCCCCAGAACGGCAAGCCAATCCAAATTCCTGAGACCAAGTCTCCAGCCTTCAAAGCCGGAAAGGGTCTAAAGGATGCGGTTCGCTAATTATATATAGATTAATAAAAATTCCCTCGTCGAAAGACGGGGGATTTTTTTTGTAAAATTTGTTATCATAGAGTCATTATGTTTGAACTACTAGATTTCTACGCCGACTGGTGCGGCCCTTGCCAAATGATGCTTCCTATTTTTATGGAAGTTGAGAAGGAAATGGCAGGAAAACTAAAATTCAGAAAAGTAAATATTGATAATGAGATGGAAGAGGCGGAAAAATATGGGGTAATGAGCGTTCCTACATTTGTGATAACAAAAAACGGGGAAGAAATCGACCGCAAAGTCGGAGCAATGCCTAAGGAAGCACTGAAAAGATGGATTGAAGACAATTTAGAATTAAAGCTTTGAACTTTGCGCTTTGAGCTTTGACCTTTTTTACTATGCCCATTCGTGTTGCAATAAATGGTTTTGGTCGAATCGGTCGCCAGTTTTACCGGATTGCAGCGGAAGACCCCATGTTGGAGATCGTCTCTATTAATGATTTGGGAGATAAAGAAAATCTTGAGTATCTTCTGAAATATGACTCTGTTTATCCAAAATTTGATAAGTCAATCCCCCACTCCGTAAAATTCTTTTCGGAAAAAGAACCAGAAGCCATTCCCTATAAAGACCTTGGGGTTGACATTGTCCTTGAATCAACAGGATTTTTTACGGAAAGAAATGAAGCAACAAAGCACCTTTTAGCCGGGGCCAAAAGAGTCTTGATTTCCGCCCCGGCAAAAGAACCAGACGTTACCCTAGTTTTAGGAGTTAACCACGACGAATATAGTCCAGAAATTCACAAAATCATTTCCATGGGCTCCTGCACGACCAATTGCGCCGCCCCGGTTGCCAAAGTATTAAATGACCATTTCGGAATTAAAAATGCGCTCTTAACCACCGTACATGCCTACACCTCAAATCAAAACCTGGTTGATGGTCCAGCCAGAAAAGATGCTAGGAGAGGAAGGGCGGCCGCCCAAAGCATTGTTCCCTCGACTACTGGCGCGGCAAAATCTGTAGTAGAGGTAATTCCAGAACTTAAAGGAAAACTTGACGGAATTGCCTTAAGAGTGCCCGTAATTGCGGGCTCCATTACCGACTTTGTGGCCGTAGTCAAAAAAGAAGTTACCGTGGAATCGGTTAACGAAGCATTCGAAAAAGAAGCAAAAGGAAAACTTAAAGGAATTTTGGAAATTAATGCCGAGGGTTTGGTATCTTCTGATATTATAGGCACTACTTTCTCCGCAATCGTCGATACTCCTCTAACCAAAGTCAGTCGAAATATGGTCAAGGTTTTTGCTTGGTACGACAATGAGTGGGCGTATTCACAAAGATTAGTGGACTTAGTTAAACTGCTTTGAATCTTGATTTTCCCATTAATTTTTATTACAATAATAAAGAATAATATTTCATTATTTTAATTTTTGTATTATGGACTCACAAGTTGTATCAATCACAAGCCAAGGACAGCTAACAATCCCCAAATTTATCAGGGAGGATCTAGGTATTGTCGGCGCGACGAAAGCAGTAATTGAGAAAACAGGTGGGTTAATTGTCGTTAAACCCAAGAAAGATTTTTGGTCGATCGCGGGAGCCCTTAAGTCATCCGTGAAGCTTTCAGATAAGGAGCTAAAAGAAGCGCGTAAATCCTTTGAAAGGGATTGGGCTAACCATGATTGACGTTTTAGACACAAATGTTTTGGTAAGATACCTTGTTGGCGATGTGAAAGCTCAACAAGAAAAAGCGGTTTTTTGGTTTCAAGAAGCCCGCTCTGGCAAAAGGAAGATTCTGGTAAAACCGATTGTCGTCGCGGAAACCTGTTTTGTGCTTGAGAAATTTTATAAAAAAACCCGTTCCGAGATCGCAGAATCTTTGGGAGTAGTTCTTTGTCAACGATGGCTTAAAGTGGAGGATAGATCTTCTTTACTAGGCGCTTTGGATTTTTACGAAAATAAAAATCACTTTGTTGATAGTTTTCTTTTGGCTTGGTCGGTAAAGAATAAAGCAAAAATCTTGACTTTCGATCTGGATTTATTAAAACTAGCATCCTGTTAAAATAACCCCAATGAAGAACTTTTTTAAATACCGGTGGAAAATTTTTGCCTCCCTCTTTTTCTTGATTTTGTTAGTCTATGCAAATTCACTAAACGGAGCCTTTCTGTCTGATGACATTGCCGGAATATCGGAAAATCCTTATTTGGGAACTATAAAATATGTGGCGCTGGATAAAATGACCATCCTCAGGCAAACTATTTTTGCGGTTACCTTCGCCCTATTCGGCAAGACTCCCGCTCTCTTTCATATAATCAATATTTTCTTTCATTTTGGTGTCTGTTCATTCATTTACCTAATTTTAGAGAAATTGACTAGCCGAAGGGCTGGCATTTTTGCCTCACTTCTATTTGCCGTTCACCCTTTACTTACCGAATCTGTTTCTTGGATTTCTGGTGGAGTCTACGTCCAATATAGTTTTTTCGTTCTGCTTGCCTTTTATTTGTTTTTACTTTTTGAAAAAAGCAAAAACAAATGGTTTTTTTTAAGCTCAATTATTTCTTTTGTCGCCGCCCTCTTTTCTTCCGAAAAGGCAATCGTTTTTCCGGTAATTTTGCTTTCCTACCTTCTTTATCAAAAAACTCTCAAAAAATATTACCTTAAGTTAATCCCATTTTTTGGGATAAGTTTTACCTGGGGAATAATCTTGCTCGGAAAAATCGGTAACCGTCTAAATGTCATTCAAGAAAGTAACTTTAGAGATTCCCCCGCCTTAAACCCTCTTAAACATGGGCCGATTTCTATTTTTAATTATCTAAAACTATTTATTTTTCCAAAAGACTTGAGTTTTTATCACACAGAAATGAATTTTACGAGCGGTCAATACGCCCTCTTTGCTTTTGTGACGATCGTTTTTTTTGCCTCAATCGCCTATTTTTTCTTTAAGCGAAAGGAAATCTTTTTCTGGCTTTCTTTTTTCATTCTTTCGATATCTCCAACAATGCTCCCCATTAGCTTCGCCTGGGTGGTGGCGGAAAGGTACGTTTATCTTGGAATAGTTTCATTGTCTGCCCTTACTGGAATAATTTTTGCCCAACTTGATGCTAGAAATAAAATAAAGTGGGCATCTAGAGGTGTTTTTGCAACCATCATCATTATTTTCGCAGTAAGAACAGTCGTTAGAAACATTGATTGGCATAATATGGACAATTTATGGATTGCGACTGCAAAAACCGCCCCTTCCAGTTTTGTGAATCACAATAACCTAGGCGATATGTATGCAAGACACGGAAATTATGAGATGGCAATTACGGAATTTCAAAAAGCAGTTGAATTAAATCCCGTTTACGCAAGCGCCTATCACAATATCGGTAATGTCTATGTGCAGATGAGTAAAACAGAAGAGGCGATCGAAAGCTATCAAAAAGCGATAGAAATCGCCCCAGGTCTTTGGCAATCAAACCAAAATCTAGCTGTTTTATTTTATCAAGAAGGAAAATATCAAGAAGCGGTAGATTGTTTGGTAAAAGCAATTTCGGCAAATCCGCAAAACTCATTGCTTTTCAGCAATCTCGGAATAACCTACCAACAGCTCGGTAATAAAGAAGAAGCGGCGAAGGCCTACGAAGAAGCGCTAAGATTAAACCCGAGTAACACTCAAGCCCAACAGGGTTTACAAACATTGCGATAATGAGCTAGAAAAACACTAAAATACTGTAACTGTTCTCCATAGCATTCTTGATTACGCTCCAAATTTCCCCCGATAATTCTCTGGTATGTGTTCGTTTTTTACGTGTGATTTTCAAAATTTTATTTAGTACCGTAAACTGTACTACTGGTCTAATACTTTTAAAAACAGTTAAAAATGTGTAGCTAAAAGTTCTCTTTGAAGGCTAACCAACCAGCTCAATAGGTAATATTCGCAAAAAATATTAAAATAACGTATTCACCTTTTGACGTCTTTTCTCTTGTACCCAGTGTATACCGTCTTCTTGTGTAATAGCCTTGTGCCTTGCTTCATGTAAGCCTTTTCTTTAAATTCCTTTTCCACTTTTTCCCCGCGTTTCTGTATCAAACGAAAACTTTCCGGGTCGATCACTAACCTTTTTACCACAAAGTTTATTGTGCTTTTTCCCGCTCTAAGATTTTTTATTACGTCTTCATATGAAAAATCTCCCAAAAGCATCTCCGCGATTAGAATTCTACGACCAATCCGAAGTTTTTCATCTTCCGTCAAAATAAAATTCATAATTCTATCAACCTCTTCCCCATCTTTGGCAGCTAGAAAAGCATCGCGCGCTTTATTAACAGCTGCCCAGATATTTTCATTATCAAGAAATTGATATCTTCTCGGCATAGTCAAATTATAAATACTTTTTAGTACCGTAGTACAGTTTACGGTACTAAAATACTAGTAAATAAAAACAAAACAAAAACTTAAAAATTTATTTAACTCCAGCCACCTTCTTCAATAATTCCTTTTAACTTTTAATAATCCTTTTTAATAAAAGCGTCGAGAGCACTCCGCCCGCAAGAGCGGTTGCAAACTGCATCCAAGTAAACATTTTAAGAGCGATCATTACCGTTTCTTTGGGCATAAATATTTTGGCGATAGAAATACTTGCTACGGCAAGAAACAAATATTTAAGGAAACTGGCCGCGACAACTCCTCCCAGAAGAGATTTGTCTTTTAAAACCTCAAAGGCTTTCATCAAAAGTAAATTCCCTAAAATTATAAAGGGAATCAAAATTCCCATTTGTCTTGGAAGTAATCCGACCGCTAAAGCAACTAAACTAGGAACCGTCGCCACTGCCAACCATTCTTTTTTCTTTAGTAAAATCGCGGAAGCAAAAAGAGTGGCGTTGACGATTGGTCCAGTAATCCATTGTTGATGAGATCCAATTATAGGGGCGAGGACCGCAACGGACACTAAAACAACAACTATCGTCAATCTATGCGTCAAAGAGATTTGGGTGGTTTGGGTTGGAGTAGACATATAAAATATATAAAAATTAAAAAGCAAAAAATTCGGTTACGAATTTGAAAAAATATAAATATTATTCTTTAGTAGTTTTCTTTTTCAAGTAAGAAGTATGCAAAAGTTTTTCAATTAGTTCTGGCTTTTTGTCAAGCATCTCATCGTATACTCTTATCAAACTTGGATTCTCGTGGCAAGTGCGAATCTTCATTTCTTTGTCAATATTGTAAAGAGAATCTGCCCGTTTTTTCCTAATTTCCGGACTCACGGGAACCGGTTGCCCTCCCCCACCAATACAACCTCCCGGACAAGCCATTATTTCAACATAATCATAAGTTTTTGGATTTTTCTTTAGTTCCTCTAAAATTAATTTAGCATTCCCAAGGCCATTAGCCACCGCCACCTTCAGGGTTTTATCACCAACCAAAACTTCCGCTCTTTTAATTCCTTCCTGCCCCCTAACCTTGGTAAATTCTAGTGATTCCGGTTTCTTGCCGGAAATCCACTCAACCGCTGTCCGAAGCGCTGATTCCATTACTCCTCCAGAAGCCCCATAAATTGCGCCAGCGCCACTATATTTTCCAAGAGGATTATCCGGCTCTTCCGGGGCTAGATCACAAAGCTCAATTCCTTTTCTTCTTAATAGATAGGCAAATTCTCTGGTCGTAATTACGTGATCAATATAGGGTGTCCCGTCATCAAATTTAAATTCGTCCCTTTTTGCTTCATACTTTTTGGAAGTGCAGGGCATTATGGAAACGGTAACAATGTCGCTTGGCTTTTTACCAATCTTATCAGCATAGTAAGTTTTTATAATAGGTCCGGAACACATTTGAGGAGAATTCACGGTCGTCAAATTAGGAATAAACTCCGGATAAAAAACTTCCACAAACCTAACCCATGCCGGGCAACAGGAAGTAAACATTGGAAGTCTTTTTGCTTCGAGTCTTTCCTTAAGTTCTTTCGCTTCTTCAAAAGAGGTAAAATCCGCCCCTAAATCAATATCAAAAACTTTATCAAAGCCCAGTTTTTTTAAAGCGGCCACCATCTGACCGGTAACCACCTGGCCGTAAGGCAAGTTAAACTCCTCACCAATACTTGCCCTAATTGATGGGGCGCACTGGGCAATCAAAATTTTGTTTTTATCATTTAAAGCTTTCTCCACTTCCTGCCATTCCCCCTTTCCCTGAAGCGCCCCAACCGGACAATGAACCACGCATTGCCCACAATAGGAGCAATCTTTAACTCTTTCCGCCGTTACCGTTGTTTCACTTCCTTTGCCTTTAACCTCAAAAACATTACATTGTTGTTTCTGGCACATCTCGACGCAAAGTCCGCAGTCAATACATTTACTCTGATCAAACTCAATCGCCGGACCAAAAAATTCCGTTGGGCGATCCTTTTTGCGGTCAGAAAAGCGGTTGATAAATACCCCATACTCCCTTGCGAGTTTTTGCAAAGAGCAGTTTTGATCCCAAATACAAGTGGCGCACTTTTCGATATGGGAAGAAACGATCAACTCTAAATTTATTTTTCGCGCTCTTCTTATATTGACGGAATTAGTGATCACTTCCATTCCCTCAAAAACTTTGGTGGAACAGGAAGTTTGCAGCTTTTTCTGGCCAACTATCTCGACCAAACACATTCGACAATTTGCTTTTACCCCTAAATCAGGATGATAACAAAGAGCGGGGATTTCAATTCCATTTTTACGGCAAACATCTAAAACGGTTTGCCCTTCCTCTGCCAAATATTCCTTTTTATCAATAATTATTTTCATATTTAAATATCACTCGCTTCTTTAATATTTTTGTAGAAAGACAAAATTGGGGTGGGCACGCTTCCGCCAAGAGCGCAAAAACTTGTTTGTTCTAAAACAAAAAGCAGATCGCCGATTTTTGACCAATCTTGCTTATTTTGTTGAAATAGTTCTCTAAGACGATAAGTGCCTTCCCGACAAGGAACGCACTGACCG
>Ga0066637_10001240_pt1 | contig 16406 bp, 15 predicted proteins | sample CryGeyCG2014_020_FD_62737 | JGI IMG/M metagenome (GOLD analysis project Ga0066637, IMG submission 62737) | Groundwater microbial communities from aquifer - Crystal Geyser CG08_land_8/20/14_0.20 | ecosystem: Environmental > Aquatic > Deep subsurface > Groundwater | place: USA: Utah: Grand County...
CTGGGCGAGGTTGACTTCGACTATCTTGCTGCCCTGCCTGCCCTGCATGGCCACGCCGACGAGGCAGTTCGCGTTGTTGTACACGATCTCGTTGTGCGTCACGACGACGAATTGGCTCTTCTTGCTCAGCTCCTTCAGCAGCAGCGACAGCTTGCGCGAGTTCTCCTGGTCCAGCGCGGCGTCAGCCTCGTCCAGCACGTAAACCGAGCCGGGGCTCGCGGACTGCAGAGCGAACAGGAAGAGCAGCGCGATGAGCGATTTCTCGCCTCCACTCATCAGCTCCAAATACTTGATTTCCTTGTTTTCGAGCTGGACTTGTATCGTCAGCCCGCCTTCGAACGGGTTGTCCGGCGACTCCAAATACAGCGAGCCCTTGCCCGGGAATATTTCCCTGAACAGGTTCACGAACGACGCGTTCACGTGCTCGAACGACTTCATGAAAGTCGCCTTCTTCTTTTTCTCTATCTCGTCGATTATCGCCATGACCGCGGCCTTCTCGGACTCGAGCTGCGCGAGCCGCGCCTTCTGCTCTTCCAGTTCCTTCACGCGTTGCCCGTACTTCTCAATCGCGGCGAGGTTGGGCGTGCCGAGCCCGCTTATCAATTCGTCCAGCTTCCTCCTCTCCGCCAAAAGCGCGGCCTCGTCCTTCTTGCCTTTGCCTTCCAGCGGCTGCACGTCCTTGAACTCTTCCACGCGCGCCTTCGCCTCGGTCAGCCGCTCCTCAAGCCGGGCGCGCTCGACTTCCTCCAGCTGCTTGCCGCGCGCCACGCGCTCCTTCTCGAATTCCAGCTTGCCCTTGTCGTCCGACAGGCGGCGCAGCTCCTTTTCCACGCGCTCGCGCTTCCCTATCATTTCAGTGAACAAGTTGGTGAACTCTTTTTGCTTGTGCAGCTTTTCGGGCAGCTCGGCTTTGGCGCGGGATATTTCCGCGTCAGCCGCGTTTATCGCCGCGCGGCATTCCTTCATTTCGGCAAGCACCGCGTCCAGCCGCCTTCTGGCGTCCGCGAGCGCGCGCTCGGCGTAAGACTTCTTGCTGCCCTGCGCCTCGAGCTTGGCCGTGGCCGCCGCCAGCTCGGTGTTCAGGTTGTTGTGCTTGAATTCCTTCTCGCGCACCACGTTGCCCATCCTGCTCTCTGTTTCCACGTCGACCTTCTGCTTGCAGTCCAAATATTCGATGTTCAGCTCGGAGAGGCGCTTGATGAGCGCGCGCTTGTCCTCGTCCCGCTTGGCGGCCTTTTCCGTTGCATCCTGTATCCCCTGCTTGAGCTTCTTCATGGCGTTCTTTGCGTCCGCGTTGCGTTCCGCCCACTCGCGTTCGCTCTTGTCCACGGATTCCAGCTCCAGCCCGACCGCTTTGAGGTTGAGTTCGGCGCGCGCCTTCTCGCGCCTCGATTCGCCCAGCTCTTCGCGTATTTTTTCGAGGCGCGCGGTAATCGACTGCCGTTCGGCGTTGAGCCCTTCAGCCGCCTTCGACCACTTTTCGAACGCCGCCTGCTCCGCGAAAACGTTCAGCCGCTCGCGCGTGTGGCCGCCAGTCACCAGGCCGCTCGCCTCGATTAGCTCGCCGCCCATCGTGACCATGCGCGTTTTCCGCACGAGCGGCTCGGCCGAGGCGTAATCCCTCATCAGCAAGGTTCCGCCGCACGCGTACTCCGCGGCGCGCGTTATCTTCGGGTCGTAGTCCAGCAGTTCGATTACGAACGACGCCGCGCCCGGCGCCTTCGCGGCCTCGCGTTCGGTTTCGTTCGGCTTGCGTGCGTCAATCTTGTCCAGCGGGATGAACGAAAGCCGTCCGGCCTTGGCTTTCTTCAAGTATTCCACGGCTTTGCCCGCGGTCTTCACGGAATCGACCACGACGAAGCCGAGCCGCGGGCCCAGCGCGACGCTTATGGGCAGCGAGTATTTCGCGTCGTAGGAAACCAGCTCCTGCAGCGTGCCGTAAACGCCTTTCACTTCCTCCTTTAGCTTGGCTGCCGTCCGCGCCTCGGCGCCCGCGTTCTCTCCCGCCGCGCGCAGGCGCGCCTCGTGCTCGCCCATGCTCGCGCGCGCGTCCAATAGCCCGCCTTCGACCGCGCGAAGCCGCTCGTTCAGCTTGCGCTCCTCTTCGGTCAGCGAGTCGTGCGACCGGTTCTTTTCGCCCAGTTCTTTTTTGAAATCCTTTTGCTCGCGCTCTTTTTCCGCGCGCCTCGCGGCGTAATCCTCGGCAGGCGTGCCGCGCCTCATGCGTTCCAGCTCGTCCTCCTTGATTTTGGCTGCCGCGTCCAATCCCGCGACTTCCCCTTGCAGCGCGTTGAGCGCGTCCTTTACTTTCTGCATCCCCTCTTCGGTTTGCGTCATGCGGCGGCGCGCGTCCTGGAAGCCTTCCGAAAAGCTCTTTTCCCTCTCGCGGAACGCGTCCAGCTCTCGGCGGGCTTCCGTCGCCAGCTTTTCAAGCGACTTTGCCTCGTCGTGCAGCTCGTTCAGCGCGCGTTCCGCGGCCTTCAACTCGTCCTCGGCGCGGTTCAGGTTGCCCTTTTCTTCCTTTTCGCGGCCTTCCAGCCGCGCGATTTGTTCCTTTCTCTCCGCGATTGCCTTCTTGCCGTTTTCAACGGCTGTGTTCAACGCGTCAATCTCGCGCTGGATGCCGCCCTCGCTAGTGCCGTAACGGCCCGCGATTTCCCTGTCCAAGCCCGCCTTTTCGGAGGCGCGCCCGTCGATGCGGTTCGCGAGCGCGGCTATTTCCGACGCGATGCGGCTTGCCTCGGAGTCCGCCTTGTTCAGCTTCGCGAGAAGGGCCGAGTGTTCCGCGTCCAGCTCCGCGTGCTGAACGCTTGCCAGCGTTGCCTTGACGCGCCGCAGGGCAACGTCCGCGTCCCGCCACTTTTCCGCGTTCTCCTTTTCGCCCTTGAGCTCGCGCAGCTGGCCCTCTTTTTCCTTGAAGATTATGCCGGATTCCGCGATTTTTACGTCGACCTTGCCCAGCTCGGCGAACGCCTCCTTCTTCTTTTCCTCGTACTCGCTCACGTTGGCTATGAAGTCGATGAGCATGCGGCGTTCCTTGCCCGCCATTTCCACGATGCGCTGGACTTCGCCCTGCAGGATGAAGTTGTTGACGGACAGGCTGTTCTTGGCGAGGAACTCTTCGATTACGTACTTGTTCACGCGCTTGCCGTCCATCAGGTACTTGAGCTTGCCGTCCGCGCGGATCTTGCGCGTTATGGACTTCTTTTTCCCGTTGTCGTCGAACTCCACCGTCGCCTCGGCAACGTTGGCGCCCACGAAAATCAGGTCGCCCGTCTTGCGGGCGCGCATCCGGCGCAGGTGCGTGTCACCGAACGCGAACAGCAGCGCGTCCGTAATGTTGCTCTTGCCCGAGCCGTTGGGGCCGATGATGGAGCACGTGCCGGGCGTCAGCTTGATGGCCGCGTCCTTGAACGACTTGAAGTTCTTCAGCGTTATCCTGTCAATGAACATTGTGACCGTTAGCCGCCTCTGTGGGAATGCGTTTTAAATCAAAACGCGCGCCATTAAAAACGCTTTCCCGTCCAAGGCTAAGAGGCGGCGCGGTCCGTGCGCGGTCAGGCAAGCGGCGCGCACTCGAGGATGACGCGGTCGCCCACGCAGACTATTCCGAGCAGGCGCGCGGGCGCAGAGGCGAACGCCTTCTCGACGGCTTCATAAGACATTTTCGTAACGTCAATCTTCATCATTTTTTCACCTTGTCGCTTTCGGGCAGAGGAGGGGGCGGGTTGCGAAGCGGTTTGCTTTCGCGGCGTCCCGCCCCGACCTTCCCTGCGCCTTATGGGGGCGCTGAAAGCATCACTCACCACCCAAGCCGCTTTAAAAACAAGGTTCCAGCCCGTGCCTGCCGGTGCTTCCGCTGGGGTTTTATTCCGCTTGGCCGAAAAGCCTTTCATGGCCGAATTCGAGCAGCCCACAATAGTGGAGATGACCCTGCCCCTCAAGCAGGGAACCAGCAGGATTATTCGCGGAATCAAGCTGCAGGGCACGCCGATGTTGGTGGATGCGGATTCCGGAAGCATTTATTCGCCCCACAGGCGCGGCGGGCGCATATTCCACGAGATTAAAGACGGGCTGTTCGCCGCCATCCGCTCAAAGGACCACATACTCCAGCGCTACGGCGTAACGCCCGAAGGCGGGGGCGAGCTGGAGAGCGTCGAGGAACTGGAAAAGCGGGTGACCGAAATCAACATGGCCCTCGACAGGGTCCGCGGCGATGTCCCGCCTGAAACGCGCGCGGAACTCGAGGCGCTGGCAACGGACTTGAGCCGCGCCATAAACGGCTTCAAGGCAGAGGCGCGCGAACAGGTTTCCAAGGCCGCGCCCGGCATCGACAGCTTGGGGCGAAAGAACATCGGCGCTTCCTGCGCGCGCCTCGTGGCGGCGCGCAACCGCCTGCTGTCGCGTTCGGAGGAAATAGGAAGGATTCATCCCCTGGTGGCGGTCCACAAGCTGGCGCTTCTTTGCGAGCGCGACCGCATCAAGGCGGTTGCCGCCCACGCGCTCGGCGGCGTGAAGGCGGTCCTGTCCAGCGTTGCGTTCAAGCCGGGCGGGGACACGCAAGCGCAGTGCGCCAACACCGCCAAGCGCATAATGCAACTGCGGCAGGCGGTTTCCACGGTTTACGTGAACCCCTTCCTGCCCTTGTTTTCGGAAACCGGAGAGCACTTGGACGAGGCCGCGCGCCTTCTCGCGGACGGCAACGCGGAAGAGGCTAAGTGGAGGCTGGTGTCCGCCGCGTCATGCATGGCGAGGGTTTCCAGGCGGCTGCGCTAACGCAAGGAAGGCGCTTTTTTATACCGCGCGGCGTTAATGCGTGCGTGAACGCGGAAAACTTGCGCGCGCTGCGCGTGCTCTTCGAGAAGCGCGACATTCCCGGCCTGAAGGGGTACGCCGGGAACGCGGCGCGGGAAGCCTTCGTGCGCGCGGACTCCTCGCTCGTCGACTTGTCGATTCTCGCCTATTCGCTCGCCAAGCTGGCGGAAAAGCCGCACATCATCAATTCTCCCGCATGGAAGCCGCTGGCGGACCTGGTTTCCAAGAAGCTGCAGGGCGCTGAAGAGCACGCGGCCAAGGGCGAGAAGGAAAAGGCGCGCGCCCGCGTGCAGCAGGCGCTCAACGCGATTGACTCGCTGAGCATGGATTTGGGCCGCTTCGTTTCGGGCATCGTGGAAAAGGCCCGCCTTCGCGCGGCTGCGCAGATGTACGCGCACGGCGCCTCGCTCGGCGCGGCTTGCGCTTTCACCGGCGCGTCGAAGCAGGATTTGGCTTCCTACGTGGGCGAGACCAAGATGCCCGAAAAGTACGAGAGCGTGCCGCTCGCCAGGCGGCTGGATTCCGCGCGGAGGCTCTTGGAAGAATGAAAATAATCTGCGACTCGTCCGCGCTCGTCTCGCTGAGCGCCTCGTGCCTCCTCGACTCCCTGGAGTTCTTGGAGAACAACTCGAAGGCGCGCTTCGCCATAACGTCCGCCGTCGAGGGGGAAATCGTTTCCCGCTCGGAGCGCATCGAAAAATACCGTTTCTCCTCCGTCAGGTTGAAGAACCTCATCCGCCGCGGCGTGCTTCCGGTCGAGGAGCCGCGCGGGCTGCGGAAGGAGACGCAGAAAATCATGCAAGCCGCCAACGCCGCCTACCTTTTGCGCGGGCGGGGGTTGCCGATTCTCCACGAGGGCGAGGCGGAATGCCTGGCGTGCATTTCGCTGACGGGTGCGAAGGCGATTCTCGTGGATGAGAAGACCACGCGCCTGCTTTTGGAGGACCCGCGGGGAATGGCGCGCACGATGTCCGCGGAGTACGGCGAAAAAGTTGTTTTGAACCAATCCGCTTTGGCGAAGTTTTCCGCTTTCAAGGCGACGACGGTGCTGCGCTCCACCGAGACGCTGAAGCTGGCGGCCGAGCTCGGCTTCTTCAAGGATTACGGCTATCTTGACGGCGACGCGCTTTCGGCGGGGCTGCACGCGTTGCGGCGCGCGGGGTGCAGCATCAGCCACCGCGAGTTGGACGAGTACGAAAACCTTTAATGCCTTCCCAGCCGTATTTTACCTTAATACCTTAAGGGCTGGTAGATCAACGGTAGATCGCACGCTCCGCAAGCGTGAGGTTGTGGGTTCAAATCCCATCCAGTCCACTCTTCTTCTTTCGCAAATTTAATAACCCTCGAACTGCTTTGTTAGGCAATGGACAAGCGGGTTCTAATCGCGATTAACGCGGTGGTAGCCCTCGCGCTGCTCGGCTTGTTTTTCGGAAACCTGGATTTGGCCGCGTTGTGGGGCGCGCTCGCGGCTGTCAATCCCGCGCTCGTCGCCGCCGCGCTTTGCCTTTACTTTGCCCTCGGGCTGTTGAACGCGTGGCGCCTCAAGCGGCTGATAATCCGCTTCGGGGGCAGGCGGGTTTCCGTTTCGCGCATGTTCTGGATTCACATGCAAGGCATGCTGTTGAGCGACTACACGCCGGGCCGCTCGGGTTACGCTTTCGTGGCGTTGAAGGCGCGCGCGTTCGGGGTCAAGGCAAGGCTCGGCGCGCGGGTTTTCGGCACCGCGCTTGCCGCGGATTTCCTGAGCAGGGGCGTGCTCGCGTTTTGCGCGCTCGCGCTGTTCTTCTCGCGGGTCTCGGACCCGGTCGCGTTCGGGTTCGCGGCTGGCCTGTTGTTCCTTTTCTCCGTTTTCGCCTTGTGGGCGTTGACGCAAAAGCGCCGCATAGTCGAGGAGCTGCTTTGGTACGTTCCCGCGCTGGGTGAAAAGTTTTCGGAGGCTTATGCGGAAGTGTTCTCGCGCGCGATTCCGCGGCGGCTGATGGCGGAGTGCGTTGCCGCCAGCTTCGCGGGCGCGGTGATTCGCGGCGCGGAGTGGCTTTTCATCGCGGCCGCGCTCGGCCTGTCGGGCTTTTCGCTCGAGGCGCTGGTGTTCTTCACGGTGCTCAACTCGGTCGTAACCGTGCTGTCCTTCGTGCCCCTGTCAATCGCGGGGCTCGGCTTGCAGGAGGGCGCGGGCGCGCTCGCGGTTTACGAGGTGCTCGGCATTCCGCTCGCGCAGGCTTCCGCGCTCATGATTTTGGTGCGCTTCGTGGAGGCTGGCGGGGACTTGCTGGGCTTGAGGGAGTGGTTCCGATGAGCGAAAGACCGAAGGTTGGCGTGGGCGCGATAATGCTGCGTAACGGGCTTGTTTTGGTGGGCAAGCGCCTGGGCAGCCACGGCAGCGGCACTTGGACGATTCCGGGCGGGCACCTTGAGTTCGGCGAGAGTTTCATCCAGTGTGCGGAACGCGAGGTTTTGGAGGAAACAGGATTGCGTTTGGCGAACCCTCGCTTTTCGAGCGTTTCCAACGGCGTGATGGAAGGCAAGCAATACGTGACGGTTACGGTCGTGGCGGACTGCCCGGAAGGCGAGCCGCGCGAGCTCACGGACAAGCTGGTGGAGTTCAAGTGGATTGACCCGCGCAAGCCGCTGCCCGAGCCTTTCTTCGACTTCGCGAGGACGAGCCTGTCGCTATACCTCGAAGGCCGCGTCATCAACGACTTTTAACGCAAGACTATTTTCAGGCGTTTTATCGCGTTTTTGAATTTTTGAACGTCCTCGGTGCTGCAGGGCGTGAACTTTTCCTTTCGCATCATTCCGTCAAGCTCGCCCAGCGTCACGAAACGGCATTCCGTCGCTTCCTGCGCGTTTATTACGGGTTCCCCGGAAGCCTCGCAGTAGAACACGGTTATCATTTCCTTTTCGGTGGCGTCGCTGAACGGATACTTTTCAACGAGGGTTATCGAGTCGCTGAGGCCGGTTTCCTCCATTAGCTCCCGCTTTGCCGCCGCTTCATAGGTTTCGCCGTAGGAAACGTGGCCGCCCACGTTCGCCTCCCACTCCGAGGGGTGCAGGTCTTTTTTCGGCGAGCGCTTCATTATCAGTATTTTGCCGCCCTTGACGACCACGATGCCCATTGACCTGTGGCGCAGATGCTTCGCATGGCATTCCTTTCGCGAGGCTTTCCCGATTTCGTTGTCGGAGTCGTCGACTACGTAGAAAGTTTCCGACGGGTCGTTGAAGTCAGCCGCGGCTTTGCCGTGCCCGCCCGTTTTCATTGCTTACAGGCGCTTGTGTTCGAGCTCTTCCTGCGGGTTGCCCCACTCTTCCCTGAATTCGAGTTTCTTGGTTTCGGGAATGAAGGCGAACGCCTGCACGTAAAACCGCGTCTTCATGACGAGGTAGTCGCGCGACGACTTGTCCACCTTCAGCGGGACCTCGAGCGTGCCGACGCCCTCATTGTAGGACGCCTTGCAGTCGGGCAGCAGGTCCGACGCGAGCGCCGCGAACTTTTCCTCGGGCTTCGAGTACTCGGCGACGACTTCGTAATCGTAAACGAGCTCCTTGTCCGCGAGGGGGTGGTTGAAGTCCACGCGCACGCGCCCGCCGCTCACGCTTTGCACGCGCGCGGCGCGGCCGTCCAGCTCGACGGGCATGCCCGCGTACGGCTGCACTTTTTGCTCCTGGAATTTGGATAGCGGGACGAGGCGCACGTCGTCCGCGTTGCGGGTGCCGAAGCCTTTTGCCGCCGGAATGACTATTTGCTTCTTGTCGCCCTTCTTGGCGTTGAGCAGCTCTTCGTCCAGCCCTTCGATTACCTGCTTCTTCCCGACGGGCACGAGCGCTGGGCCGTAGCGCACGCGTTCGTTGAAAATGCCCGCCTTCTTGGCTTCGGCTTCGCTCGTCGTGTCGAAAACCTTGCCGTCGTCCTTGGTTTTCGCGGTGTAGTTTATCCTCAAAAATTCCCCTTCTTTAGCCATTTTTCAATCCACCTTTTTTCCGTTGGTTAGGAAGCGTTTGCCTGCGTTTCGTTCGCCGCCGTGCCGTTCATTGAAGCGTTAATCGAGGCTTGCGGTGTCGTCGAAGGCGTTGCTTCGGGCGTGATTTTCTGTGCCTCCTCGATCATCAGGCGCGTTATCTGGTCGCCGTCCATTTCCGCGTAAACCAGCACGCGCACCGTTTTGCCCGCCCACGCGCCTTCCGCGTAAACGAGCCCGGGCTGCTGGTTGAGCGTTATAGGGTACAAGTCGTGCGTCGCGTTGACGTCGTTCAAGTCGCTAAGCGTCACCTTGCCCGAAAATTCGAGCTTGGCGGACCAGAGTATTATCGGATTGCATACGGCCGAAAGCGCCGTTTGCAGCTGTTCAACCGTCGCGTTGGACGCGTTCGCGGACAGCATCGCAGTGTAACCCGTCTGCGATGCCCTGTAGGCGAGCGTTATTTCTGGCACCTGCTTTGCCAGCGCCGCGGGGTCGGTGCCCGTGGCGTTGCAGTCGAAGAAAAGGGATTTTTGGAGTTCCACGATTTTGGCGTCCGCCTCGGCAGCGCCCGCGAACTGCCCGGCGGCGGGAGCGGGCGTAGGCGTGGGCGTCGCGCGCTGGTACATTATGACCGAGAACGTGCCCACTATGAACGTGAGTATGATGACTACCCCGAATGCCACTATCAGCGTGCGCTTGACGTTCATTTTTTTACCCTCTTGGCTTCTTCTTTTCTTTTAATTTCGGCCTGAATTGCCTTGATTGCCGCCGTTATCCTTTCATCGGAGAACGGGCCCTTGCCCGCGCTTATGCCCGCTAGGAATTCCGTGCGGATATTATTGGTTTCTTCAATTTGCGTCTTGTTTTGTTTCTTGCTCCACAGCTCCTTGGGCACGCCCGTGGGAATGCGGAAGCCGAGCGAGTATAGGAATAGGGGGAAGTTGTCTTTAATGTTTCTGTCCAGCTGGTCGCGTTCGGAATCCTTCGCGACCGACGACTGCAGTATACTGCCTATCCTGGCGTAGACGCAGTTCAGGAAGCCGCTGTATTCCGCAGGCTTGACCCCCTTGAAGCGGTCCAGCTGGTCTTCGTGCACCGCGCGCAGGGCCGAGACTATTTCGTCAGTATTCAGCGTTCTCTCCTTAGGGGTGATTTTCGCCGGCAACAGCAACTGGTATATTTCGCCGTGCGTGACGAAGCCGTCGCGTCGGAGTATTTCGTCACCCAGGCTGCGAATGTCGAAGTCCGCGACGTGCAGCGCCCGCAGGGCTTGCCGCATCAGGTAAAGGTGCCAGTCAACCACCGGATTTTTGGCGGTCGTCGTCTTATAGGCGATCTTGCTTTCGCTCAGCCCGGCGATGACGTCGCCCGCCGCGTCGTTGGTTTCCGCGAACTTTTCCGGGTCTTCGACGAGCTTCTCCGGCTCGAAGCGAAAAGGCATCAGTCCTGGCTTCGGTTTAGCTCTCGGCCTTGGTTTAGCTCCGGGCCTTGGGTTACCCATGCTAAGAAATGGGGCGGAACGGCTTTTTAATCAGTGCGAGTACCGCAGCAGGCGTTCCTTGAGCTTTGCCGCCTTTTCCGGGTCCAGCTGGATCCGGTTGTCCACCACTTCAACCGTTTGCTTCTTGACGAGCACTATCTTGTTCGGCTCCAAGTCGCCCGACAGCAGCACGCCCGGCCCGACTATGCTGTGCGGCCCGACCTTGACGCCCGGCAGCAGGGTCGAGTTGCTTCCGGTCTTGCAGTCGTCCGCCATTATGACGCCCAGCTTGTCCAGCGGGGTTTCAATGCGCCCCTTGCCGTGGATGTTCACCTTTATTTTTCCCTCGTCGAAGCGGTAGTTCGCGGTAACCGTGCCCGCGCCCAGCGAGCAGTTGTCGCCGATTATCGAGTCGCCGACGTAGCTCGAGTGCGTCCAGCAGTTGTCCCCGATTATCGAGTGCTTTACTTCGGACGAATATCCGATGACCGAGCCCGCGCCGATGCTGGCGTACCCGCGCACGAGCGCGTTGTTGCCGATTACGGCGCCGTCGCCTATGAAGCAAGGCCCCTCGATTATCGCGCCCTCGAAAACGCGCACGTTCTCGCCGATGAAAACCTGTTTTCCCTTCACGACCGCGCGCTTGCTTATCTTCGCGGTTTTCGCGATGCGCGCCTTTTGCGAGTCAAGGAAGTGCTCGTTGAGGCGGAACAAGTCCCACGGGTACTTGTAAGAGCCGAAGAACCCCTTGTAGCCCACCGCCTTGACTCGCCTGCCGTCGTCTATCATCGCCTGCAGCGCTTCCTCGAACTGGGCGTCGCCCACGGGGCGCTTGCGGCAGTAATCGAAAATCCCTTCGGTTAAGGCATAGGCGCCGACAACCGCGTTGTTGCTCGGCTCCTCGCCGGCCGCCGGCTTCTCAACGATTTTCGTGACCGAGTCCCCGTCGAGCGCGATTATGCCGTACTTCCACGTTTCCTCCACCTGCTGCGCAGCGAGAACCGCTTCCGCCTTCTTCGACTTTTGCACCAGTTGCTTGACAAGCGACGCGTCGAAAATGTCGTCCGCGTTGAAGACCGCGAATTTGCCGTTGAGGCGGCTTTCCGCGCACTGGAGCGCGTGCGCCATCCCGAGCGCCTTGTCCTGGTAGGCGTATTCTATTTTTACGCCGAACTTGGAGCCGTTGCCGAAGTAGTCGCTGATTTGCTCGGCGTTGTGCCCGATGACCGCCACGATTTCCCTGATTCCGCCGCCGCGCAGCGATTCGAGCACGCGCTGCATGAGGGGCTTTTCGAGTATCTTGAACATGGGCTTGGGCTTGTTCACCGCGAGCGGGAACACGCGCTTCCCGCTTCCGCCGGCCAAAACGACAGCTTTCATGTTAACCCAACGCCTCCTTTGCGATTGATTCGACCGCGCGCTCCAATTCCTGCACCCTAACGAGAGTGCGCGCCTCAAAATAAAGCTTGATTATGGGCTCGGTGCCGCTCGGGCGCACCATGAGCCACGAGCTATCGGGGTAATCATAGCGGAAGCCGTCCGCATCGTTCAGCACGCCGTTGCCTTCCAACGATTCCAGCTTCTTCCCGATGAACGCCATTGCCTTTTGCTTTTTCTCGTTGGGGCACGCCAGCCGCTTTTTGGACGAGTGGTTGCGCGGCGTTTCCGCCAGAGTCTTTCGCACGGAAGAAAAATCGTCCGTTGACGCGAGCAGCACGAGCGCAGGGTAAAGCGCCGCGGAAAAAAATCCGAACTCGGGCATCACGTAGTGCCCGCTTTCCTCCACGCCCATCGCCGCGTTTTTCTCGCGGCAGGCGCGCACGATTGCCCCGTCGCCCACCTTCGTCCTGTAAACCGTCGCGCCGATTTTGGCTAGCACCGCGTCCAGATACGAGCGGCTCTCAACGGTCCCGATGACTAGGCGGTTCTTCTTGCTCTTCAGGTTGGCGAGGCACACGGCCGCATTGTTCTCGTCGTCGTCCCACGCACCATTTCTGTCGAAGAACGCCACGCGGTCCGCGTCGCCGTCGAACGCGATTCCGGCTTCGGCACCAGTTTCGCGCAGCGCTTCCACTGCCAGCTTCAGGTTGGGCGCCTTGGGCTCGAGGGGGCGGTTGCTTTTCGTAGCGTCGGGAACGCAGTTGAATTCGACCACGTCATAGCCCAGCTTGCGCAAGACGCGCGGCGCGACCAGGGCGGCTGGTCCCGCGGCGCAGTCCACGAGTACGCGCATGCGCTTCCTCGGCTTGGGTGCGATTTTCACGAGGCGTTCCGCGTACTCCGTAACGCCGTCGATTTCGCGCAGCGTTCCCTTTGTTTTCGCGCGAGCCGGCGGCTTGTCGATGAGCTTTTCGATGGCCTCTTCGTCGGCTTCGGGCAGCGCGCCGTTCGCGTCGCAGAATTTTATCCCGTTGTACTCCGGCGGGTTGTGGCTCGCGGTTATCATCACTCCGCCGTCAAAGCCGAGTTCGCGCGTCAGGTAGTACAGCCCCGGCGTGGTCAATACGCCGAAGTCGGTGACCTCGCAGCCTTGTTCGGCCAGCCCTTGCGCCAGCGCGTCGCGGATGCGCTGCCCGCTTGGGCGGGTGTCGCGCGCAATGCAGACCTTTTTTTCCGCGCCGTAGAACGCCCCCGCGGCGTCGGCCGCCTTGCGTACGAACGCGTCGGTCAGCTGCGAACTCGCCAAGCCGCGGATTCCTGAGGTCCCGAAGTATTTTCCCATTGGCTTCACTGGTTCACTTGCGTTTTGCCATCCACCACGCGACCGCGCCGAGCAGGATTGCCAGCGCCGCGACCATAGCATAAAAACCATAGTCCGGTCCCTGCTGGCTTGGCGGCATTGCCGTCGGCGAGACTTGCGCGGCTGAGGGTGAGAGTGTTGCGCTGGGCTTGGCGGCGCACGCGCCGTCCGCGCAGGCGTAGTCGCATTCGATGCGCTTGCTCTTGGGCAGCACGCCTTCGCAGTAGTGCTCGACCACGATTTTGTCGGTGGCGCAGAAGTCCTCTTGCGTGTAAGTGCCGTTGACCGCCTGCCCGTCCAGCGTTCCCTTGACTTCCGCGTTGACGCCGTTGTCGGAGTCCGTGCAGGTCAGCTGCAGGAGGCAGGACGCGTTTGCGCAGCCGCCGAGGCACTCCTGCGCCGAGGGCACGCACTCGTTTTGGGCGCACGAGTATTCGTAAAGCCAGTCGCCGTCGCACCACGCGCCCGCAGACAGTATTTCGGACTCGCAGCCGTTGGCAGTCGGGGCGCACGAGCCCGCGCAGCACGCCTTGTAGCGCACCGCGTTGGACGCGAGCCGCCTGAAGCCCGCTGGTGTCTCATAAAAAATCGTGCCCGCCTGCAGCACGTTGTTGGGCGAGATTGAGTAGTCCGCGGCGAGCACGTAGAACGCGTCCGAGGAGTATTCGCTGCCGAACCCGAAGGCGCGTTCGTCGGCGTAAAACTTGACGAACGAGGCGTTTATTTTCCCGCTGCCGTAGCTGAATGACTGGACTGACGGGTAGTCCGCGTAAATCGTCTTGTTAGCGGACGTGCACTGGAAGGTGACGTTGTTGGACAGCGTTTTGTTCACGCTCGCCTCGGGCAGGGGGTTTAGCGGCCGGATGAACAGGTTTCCCTCGTAATTGCCCGCCCACGAGCTGTCCCCCTGTTTGACGAGCACCGTGAGCGTCTTGCCCGCGCCGTTGAATGCCGCCTCGTGCAGCGAGTTCCGCGCGGTCAGGGCTACAACGTCGCCGCGCAGGTCCCACGTGTAAGCGGGCGCCATGTAGACGTTCTCGTCAAAGTGGACGTAGAACTCTTCCGCGCAGTCCGCCATAGCGTTGGCGTAGCACGCCGCGACGACCAACAAAAACAAAGCCTTCCTCATATTGACTTTCACCCCTTCCGCGCGGGGCGGCTCTCGTCCGGCCCGTCCGCGCCCTGGTACCTGCTCTTCAATTCCTTGTGACCGTAAGGCTTGTCCGCCGGCGTGGACAGCTGCCCGAAGGCGATTTGCGCGATTTCCATTCCCGGGTACAGCGCAACCGGCAGCTTTCCAACGTTGCTCAGCTCCAGCGTGAGCCTGCCCTTCCATCCGGGGTGCACCTGCCCCGCGGTAGCGTGGATTATCACGCCAATGCGCCCCAGCGAGCTCTTGCCTTCGAGCAGCGCGAACAAGTCGTCGGGCAGCTCGATTCGTTCGACCGTGCAGCCGAGCACGAACTCGCGCGGATGCATGATGAACGGCTCGCCGCCGGTTATCTCCACGCGCTCGGTGTAATCGCCCTTCTCGCGCGCGTCGATGAACGCCGTGTGCACGCTCTTGAACACGCGGAACTCGTTGGAAAGGTGCAGGTCAACGCTGGACGACTGCACGCATTCCGGCTTGAACGGCTCGATTGCGATGCGCTTGCGCCTTATTTCCTCAAGGATGGTTCGGTCGCTCAACAGCATTTCGTTTCACCATACAAATTCGTCGTACATTTTTTCGTAATCCTTCGCCGTGTTGTCCCAATTGAATTTTTTGACGGCGCGCTTGCGTCCGCCCGCTCCCAGGCGCTTTCTCAAACCCTTGTCCGCCAAGAGCGTTTTAACCTTTTCCTTCAAAGCGGCGGCGGAACGCTTGCGCACCGTGAAGCCGCAATCGCGCGTGACCACTTCCGGGATGCCGCCCGCGTCCGTGCCTATCACCGGCTTTCCGCACGCCATCGCCTCGGCGAGCACCATTCCGAACGGCTCCCAAACGCTCGGCAGCGCGAACACGTCGCACGCCGCGTACATCTTCGCCAGCTTCCCGTCGGAAACGCGTTTCGTGTAAAACAGCGCGTCGCAGCCGACGCGCTTCGCCTCCGCCTTCAATTCCGATTCAAGCGGCCCCCTGCCGAATATCACCAGCTTGGCGTCCACGCCCGCCATCGCGCGTATGAGGTATTCAAAGCCCTTCTGCTTCACGAGCCTCCCGTTCGTCAGCACAATTGCCCCGTCGAACCCGATTTCCTCGCGGAACTCGTTGCCGCTTACGCGCGGGTTGAACAGCCGCGAGTCAACGCCATTATAAGCCACGCGCGTCTTGCCCCACATCTTGCGCGGCACGGTCGTCTCTATGGTCGCCCGGCTCACGCCCGCGATGCACGCGCACTCCGCCATGGTCTTTTTGCCGATGACGTCGTCGTAAAATTGCGCCATCGAATCGGTGGCAAAATCAACGCCCTGCACGCGCGCGTTGTGCAGCGTCAGCCCCAGCGGCTTCTTGAGCTTCTTCCTTATCAGCGCCACGTCCGCCGAGCCGTAAACGAAGCGGTTGTGGATGTGCACCACGTCCGCATCCCTAGCCTCGCGGTCCAGCTCGAACAGCGAGAACGGCGTCACGGGCAACGGCGGAGGAAGCGGGCGGGGCAAATGCTTCAACACCCACGCGGGAGTGCGCACAACGCGCACGCCTTCCTCGATTGACTCGTGCTTCGTGCCGGGCAGGCGCGCCGTGAGCACGGTTACGTCGTGCTTGCGCGCAAGCCGGCGGCTCACCTCGTACAAGTGCTTTTCCGTCCCGCCGAAATAAGGCGGGTAGAACGGGTTCAGCATCAATATTTTCAGTTCGACCGCCTCGACGCGAGCACGCGGTGCAAAGAGTAGCCGAACAGCAGGCAGCCCGCCACCAACAGCGCCAAGCCGAGCCCGTCGACTGCCTGCGCGGGTATGGGCGGCATCGCCTGTGCGGCAGTAGTCATTTTTTCCGCGGCATCCAACACGGTTTCGCCCCTTCCGGCGAAATTCCCCGCCTGCCCGCCGTAAAACAGCTTCCACAACCCGCCGACCGCAAGCAGCGCGCCCAGCGAAAGCGCAAGCCAAACCCTGTGCCCTGCCGCTGGCTCGAGCACGCTCCTGCCTTTTCCGGTCAAGTCGTAGTAAACCCACTTGCTGTGCCTGCGGCGTTCGACCAGGTTGGCGGACTCCATTTTTTCCAAATGCGTCGCGACGCCCTGCACGCTCACGGCAGTTTCGCGCGCCAGCTCGCTCGCGGTCTTTCCGCGCTCAAGCAGTGCCTTCAGCAGTTGGACGCGCTTCTCGCTGGAAAGCGCCTTGAACGATTCCCTGTCAAGCGTTACTTCCATTTTTTTCACCGTCAGGCGATTTCCAGCGTTTCCTCTTCCGGCTTCCTGCGCGACGCGGG
>Ga0066637_10001241_pt1 | contig 16403 bp, 17 predicted proteins | sample CryGeyCG2014_020_FD_62737 | JGI IMG/M metagenome (GOLD analysis project Ga0066637, IMG submission 62737) | Groundwater microbial communities from aquifer - Crystal Geyser CG08_land_8/20/14_0.20 | ecosystem: Environmental > Aquatic > Deep subsurface > Groundwater | place: USA: Utah: Grand County...
GCTTCATCACGTAAGACTGGGGGAAGAAAGACAAATAACAAAAATACGGATTTCAGGTGGGCAAAAAAATAGTTGAAACTCGTGGGTGCCGACACCAACGCCTGTCAGCTTAACCGATTGCAAGCGAGAGTTCCGCAACTTTGCCTTCTTTCAACACGAATGCTTTCTTTTCGGTGATTTTTTTCCCAGCTATACCGAGCACAAGCCAAACCACGTTTGGCCATAGCTTTATTATCCCTGCATCTGCCGCACTGATGTATGCCCCCATGTTTGGATGCGAGTGGTAAATACCGATTAGCTCAAGCCCCTTTGCCTCGGCAGCGTCGATTGCCCGATAGACGAGTTCGGCATCAGCTTCAAAGGATACCTCAGACTTTTGCACATTTTCTGCTTGAACAATCTCCTTCACGTCAAAAATTTCCTTCCCCGCCTTCCCAATCAACAGGCCGCAACATTCGAGCGGGAAAACTTTCAACGCGTGCTTTTCAATCGATTCTAAATCTTGGCGCTTGATTTTGAGCTTCATCCTTTTAACCGACCATCGGAATTGTCAGCAGTGAATGAGGAATGATTAAGACTTTGGCATTTTTTCCTGCAATCTTGAAGGCTTTCGCAAGCGCCTCGTCGACCGTTTTCGCTGAATCGAAGAACATTTCTTGCAAAACTCTAGATGGGATGCTCGACCCAACAACGATGACTTTTGCGTGTTCGAGAACCTTTGCCACCATGTAAGCCCGTTGTTCTCCCGCTTCAAATCCGATTTCCTTGCCTTTTTTCACCGCCTCACTCGGAGTGCGAGAGTGCCTGAGCAAGTTTTCGAACGCAAGATTTCCAGTACCTTCAGGGCATGGTGTGGCGAGTATTATGATGCCGCCCTCTTTAACAGCCGGTTTAGAGGCGAAGTAAGCGTAGGTGAAGCTGCGAGATGATTGGTAAAGGTCGACATCCTTCGGGTGCCCAACACCAAGCACGAGGATATCCGCAGGCTCTAGGACTTTTTGCACGTAGAGTTCGCACGCTAGCTTTGTTGCCTCTTCGAAAGAAACAGTCGGATCGCCGGCGAAACACCGCACAAGTTTATGTTTTACATCGAGCACCACATTTACCGCGAACTTCAGATTTGTTTTCCCCGCCATCTCAACGAGTTCGTGATGAAATGAGTTTTCTTCAAGGCTGCACAGGCGCGTGCCTTTTGCATCGATGAATTTTGGTTGGTGAACATGCGTAATACTCTTGATGCCCGCCGCCCCGACCGCAACCAACTTGCGCCCGCCGCTGAAGCCCGCATATTGGTGGGGCTCGACTACACCCACGGCGATTACAACATCAGCACCTGCTACTTCACTGTTGATGTATATCGGCCCGCCGGTGCTTGTTTTGCCCAAATACACGAGCTTTTTTTCGTCGAACGGCTCGTTGTTTACGACTTGAACTCTATCCGACACACCAAATTTTTCTTGCATCTCACCCTCAGTCATCGGACGGTGTGCCCCGGTGCCGACTACGACCGTGACGTCTTTCGGATCTACGCCCGCGGCTTCAAGGTCATCGAGCAACATCGGCAGGATGATATCGTCCGGGCATGCCCTTGTGTAATCAGTCACCACGATTGCTATTTTTTTGCCACTGCTCACGAGTTTTTTCAGCGGCTCGCAACCGATTGGGTTATCCAGCGCGCGTCTGATCTCACTCCTCGGATTCGGCACTATTTTGGCGTAGCTCGGTTCAATTATGCCGATGAGATTTTTTTTAGGGACTTCAAATTGAACTCGACCCTTGCCGAAGGGTAAAGTTACTTTGACCACTTTATCACCAGAACGACTTATTTATGGTTGAAGCTTAAATTCGCTTGTGTGGTCTCGTGCGGAGCGATGAGATAAAAGAAGGTCTGGAACGGGCCGGACACAGGGCGTTGCTCCACTCCTTGGGCGTGACTAAGGACGAACTCAATAAACCGTTCGTCGCGGTAGTCAACTCATTTTCAGAAATCGTGCCGGGGCATGTACACTTGCGCAGGCTGGCGGAGGCGGTCAAAGCCGGTGTCCGCGCCGCTGGCGGTGTGCCATTCGAGTTCAACACAATAGCGATTTGCGACGGTTTAGCTCAGGGTCACTCGGGCATGTGCTATTCGTTACCTTCCCGCGACTTGATCGCAGATTCCATCGAGCTCACCGTAGAGGCCCACAGATTCGACGCGATGGTGATGTTGCCGTCTTGTGATAAAATCGTGCCAGGGCACCTGATGGCAGCAGCTCGCCTCGATCTCCCAACAATAGTCGTGACGGGTGGGCCGATGTTACCCGGCTACTGGAGGGGTCAAAAACTGACGCTCGTCGATGCACGGGAGGCGGTCGGGCGCGTGAAAGCAGGAAAACTCAGCGAACTTGAGCTTGCTGAGATAGAGCAGGCAGCGTGCCCGGGCCCGGGTAGCTGCGCGATGATGGCCACGGCGAATACCATGGCATGTGTGACGGAAGCCCTCGGCATGAGTCTGCCGTATTGTGCGATGACCCATGCTGAGGATGCGGCGAAAGATAGGCTAGCGGAGGAAAGCGGCCGGCGGGTCGTCGAACTCCTGAAGAAAAACACAAAGCCGAGTGACATAATGAAACCCGAGTCGTTTGAAAACGCGATAACCATAGATGTTGCGCTCGGCGGCTCCCTCAACACGGTGCTTCACCTGCCAGCAATCGCATCTGAGCTGGGCATAAAAATACCTCTCGAAAGATTTGATGAGGTCAGTCGACGCGTACCACATTTGTGTGCCTTAAAACCTGCCGGGCCGCACACCGCGCTCGATTTCGCTAAAGCCGGTGGGGTGCCGGCGCTGATGAAACAGCTCGAAAGCCTGCTCAATTTAAGCACACTTACAGTAACCGGAAAAATGTTGAGCAAAAACATTGAAATGGCGAGGGTGTTCAATTCAGAGATAATTCGACCGCTTTCAAAACCGATCAACCGAGAAGGTTCTATCGCCGTTCTCAAGGGCAATTTGGCCCCCCGCGGCGCGGTCGTAAAACAGGTCGCAGTCAGCGCCAAAATGAAAAAGCACGAGGGCCCGGCCCGCGTTTTTGATTGTCTTGAGGATGCCCTGAAGGCGCTGGATGATAAAAAAATCAAACGAGGCGATGTTGTTGTTATTCGCTACGAGGGGCCGAAGGGAGGGCCCGGAATGCGTGAGCAACATATGCTCGCTTCTCTGCTAATGGGGATGGGCCTTGGTGAATCTGTGGCGCTGGTGACGGATGGGCGGTTTTCAGGGTCCACTCGCGGCCCGATGATAGGACATGTTTCCCCTGAAGCTGCCGAAGGTGGGCCGATCGCTGTTGTTAATGATGGAGACCGTATTCGAATCGATATCCCAAATAGAAAGCTGGAACTGCTGATATCGGATGAAGAATTGCAGCAGCGCTTGCGGAGATGGCGGGCCCCATCTAGAAAGCTAAAGGGCTACTTAGCGAGGTATGTTAAGATGGTGGGGTCGGCTGATGAAGGCGCCACACTCGGGTAAGCGCGCCACGGTTCGGCGATCAGCCAAGCGAATCACAAAAAACATGATTTGGTGGCTCAGATTTTCCATCGCATCTTTTCTAGCTTTTTTAGTTTTAAGCGTGGTTTTTCACCCCACTTCATACGTGCTCGGTTATTATCGAACCTACGCGCTTGTGCCATCTATTTTTGGCAGTGTTAAAGCCCAAATCGCGAGTTTGTTTGCTTTTGCGGTATTTCTAGTGTGGATGATCGGGTGGAACTTTTTATGGTACGGAAGAAAAGAGTTGAGAAAACCCCACGCCAAAGTGGTGAGAATAGCCAGTTGGGTGGTTCCATCCGCGGTCGCGTACATGTGGATAGCTTCAACCGTATTTGCGGTGCTGGGGCTCTCGAGACAATATATCACAACGGTGATTTTTACGCCCCTGCTTTTTGTCGGATGTTTAATTCCAGTCATTTTCATATGGCGGCTTCAAAATTCTGATGAAAGGATTTTATCTCTTTCAGCATTTTTCATTGGGGTTCTCTTAACATTGTTGTTCGTTGTGGCATCTCTCGCCGCGAGCCCCATGAATCCGTTTGTGGAGATCTTGATCACCGCATACCTCGGTCTTCTGAGCGCATCCTATATTCTAACGCTTTTTAGGCTTTCTCCGTGAAGTTTTGTCCGACTTTTTGGCGGTAACCCAAATCATCGCGGATATCACCATCGCCGCCACTGTGATTTTTGCGATAGATAGGGGCCTCAGTGAATAACTTTCAATAAAAACTAGCGCGCGACTATCGTAGCGAAGGCCTCTAATGTTATCTATGTTAGAAAGGCGAGCTATCAGCAAAGCCTCGGTGGTTGGACATTCGCCCATTATTTTGTTTGTCAGCACGTAGGTATGTTCGGTCTCGTTTTCATCCATGCTGATGGAAATCCGATTTCCCGGGGCTGGGTAGCCCCGCCCCTCTTCGTTTAACACCACATAGCTTACCCCGGAGGAGGAGAAATTGTCGCTGCCGGTAAAGCCGGCAACATCCTCTGCCCTAGCCAAGAGATATGACCTCAGATATCCGGTGATTGCTGCGCCCTGATGTTTTCTGACGGTAACCGTGATGCTGATAGTTTCCCCAGCAACGGTTTGGGTCGGCGAGTTTACAAGTTCTATTGATATGCCAGAAATCTGGGCATGCGCCACATTTGCAATAAGTAACACCGTTAACAAAACTAAACATAGTGGCACAATCACTCGCTTCATAAAAGTCAGGCCGCGCATTTTACCATTTTAACTTAATTTATCGTTAATTATAATTTGCTGAAAACAAACATGTGCTACGTGCATTCTCTTCTAGACTAGCGACATTATGAGATAATATCCTCCAAGCGCGAAAAACGGAAAATACACGTACAAAATCTCTTTCCGTTTGAAGAGAACCCCACACGAAGCTATGATTGCCGATATGTTAAAAATAAGCGCCCCGGTGGATCTGTAATCTGCTATTTTACCGAACGTTGCCGCTGATACTATTGTTTCTTCGTATGCACTGTAATACGACTGCGCCTTGTTTTCCGCATTTTCCGCAACCTGTCCTTTGAACACCGACAACCAGTAATATGAATCCCCAATGTTTTCTAATATGGCCCTATTCTCGTTATCGGTTGCCTTCTCCGCCCACGCCCAGTACATCCCCGCTTGTGTGAGATATGTTTGTTGCTCTATCCGCGCCGTGGAGGCCTCTGTAGAGGATTCTAATCGCAACATCATAAAACCGAGGGCCGCTGTTTTGCGATCGCTTGCTGTACCGCCTGCTTTACCAGACGTGATCCAACAGGCTGCAGCAAACAACGAGGATATTGTAACGAGTATCGCCGCAACGTTGATCACTTCCTCTCTGTATTTCATCCGCGATTCTTTTTCCATGCAGAAACCAATTTATCGCTACCCCCAGCCAGTTTTTAAGGCTTGGGTTTGAGCGAGTTACGACTAGCGCCGCGATTCTCAGAAACGGTATTAATATCTGACACACAATCAAACAGCGGGGTGAGCGATTGGCCAAAGCCGCGGTGATAACGGAACCGAATGAGATTAAGATACAAGATTTTGACAAGCCGAAGGTTGCCGAAGATGCGATTTTGATAAAAATCAAGGCATGCGGCGTTTGTGGCACCGATGTTCACATCTTCCGTGGTCACCAGAAGACGACTCCCTTCCCTCTGATACCAGGTCATGAATTTTCGGGTGTGGTAGAAGAGCTAGGCCCGAAGGCAAACGAAAGCTTGGTCGTGCGCGACGGCGAGTTAGCCGAAGGCGACGCGGTTACCGTCGTCCCAGGCCTGCCCTGTGGGCGCTGCTATTACTGCCGCAACATGCCCCACTACCAAAACCTCTGCACGAGTCGCTTGGTATACGGTGGCTCGCGCACGTGCAAAAACCCCCCACACCTCTACGGGGGCTTCGCCGAGTACATCTACATAGAGCCGCGGTCTTGGGTCTATAAGCTACCGAAGGGCATGCCGTTTGAAGTCGGTGCGCTTGCCGAGCCCATGGCGGTGGCGACGCGGGCACTCGAACGAGCTTTCATGCCAGGTATGCCATTCGCCGGAAAAGGGTTTGGGATCGGCGCAACGGTTCTCGTGCAGGGTGCCGGGCCGATAGGGCTGCTCACGGTAGCGGCTGCCAAGGTCGCTGGCGCTGGCAAAGTCATCGTGATTGATCGTGTCGACCAAAGGCTGCGCATGGCGGAGCGCATGGGTGCCGATGAGATTGTTGATATGCGCGAGTTCAAGACTTCCCAGGAACGGGTGAAACGCGTGCTGGAATTGACTCACGGCGTGGGGGCGGATGTCGTCGTCGAATGTGCGGGTGTGCCAGCCGCGCTTCCAGAGGGCATAGAGATGACGCGCCGTGCGGGCAAGTACGTTGAGGTAGGGCACTTTACAGATCCAGGCGGCGTTGAAATTCGTCCCCACACGATATGTTTCAAGGACATAGATCTACTCGGAAGCTGGGTCTATCCGCTGACGCAGTTCCGCTCGTCGCTTGCCGTGCTGAACTCTGGCAGATTCCCATTTGCAGAGCTTTTCACGCACAAGTTCAAGATTGATGATGCAAAAAAGGCGATAGAGATATCCGAAAAAGGCGAGTGTATCAAGGCTCTGATTGTGCCTTAACAAACCCTTCTGCTCTCCCTAAAATGTTCGTGTAGAGCTTTGGAGATATGCGATATCCAAACTCAATCAATTTACTCATACACTCTTTAAAACGCGGTAAAGTAAGCTTTCCTCTCCTCAAGGCCTCAAGTAACACGAAAGGTGTGCTTACTGGTTTGAGGCCAAAATATTTCGCGGCTTTTATCGCGCGCTTATCGTCGACTATCACCGAGTCAAGTTTCAACTCCCTCGCCACGAGTAGGACTGAAATCTCGCCCTTGTGGAGCCCCAACAGCGCCTCGTACTTTTCAAGATGCGCTTTTGTTTTCACTTTGCGTATTTTGCCTTCATTTATGAATTTCTCAACCAATAAAGCGTCTTGATAGCCTGCTCCAACTCCGCCCGAAACCTCAGAAAGCACTTCGTGGGTAGAATAAACTTCCCCGTACATATCTAAAAGGTGCAGCATGTTTAACCTAGCGAGAAAAATAAGTGGAGATGCGTTTACCGCTGTCTTCATCTGAAGTCCTCTAGCATTTGCTCGAGGTCCTCCTCGGAAGTCACGAACCCGATTCCACGCTTCTTCAAAACATCAATGAACTCCCATAAGCTTATCCCCGCTTCCTGAGCGGCTCGCCACGCGCTGATGAAGCCCTTCTGGTATCTGTCCACCGCCATGTCGATTTTCATCTCACGCACGCCCAAGCCAAGGGCTTTTTTCAAAACCGTGGTTCTGTCAACACCCTCTCGCTCCGCGAGCGCGTCGAGTTCCTTCAACGTTTCGTCACCCAATCTAACTGTAGTTACCGCCATAGTTCCACATGTATTACAATGTATTTTTATGTATTTAAGCTTTGGCAAGTAGTTTGACCGCTTCAATGGCGATATCTATTGCTTGGTCTATGCCGGCATGCGGGTCATCGATTTTTCCAATTGGGCCTATGATGGCAAGCGCAGCGCCGGCACGCCACCCGTTTATACTGCTAAGGGTGTAGACGGTCGAGCACTCCATCTCGGTGGCGAGGACGTTTGCCCGCTGCCAGATCTTCCATCGCGCGCGTGCTTGCTCTCCGAGTGGCACCCGCTCTGGCTCCTCGGAGTAAAAAGCGTCTTTTGATAGGGTCAACCCAACATGATGTTTAACCTTCAAGCGCCTCGCCGCCTCGATCAGCGCGTTGGTGACTTCAAGATCGGCGACCGCGGGATAGCTGAGGGGTACATAATGCGCAGAGGTGCCTTCCTCCCGCACGGCCGCGTTGGCGATTACAACTTCGCCTGTTTTGATTTTAGTACCAACACCCCCAGCCGTGCCCACGCGGATGAAAGTATTCGCACCGCATTTCGCAAGCTCCTCGATAGCGATCGCGGTTGATGGGCAGCCTATTCCCGTGGATGTTACACTGATCGGCACACCCCCAACTTTGCCGGTAAAAGTACGAAACTCGCGGTTGTACGCGATTTCTTTAGCCGCATCAAAGCGCTTCGCAATCAGCTCTGAACGCGCGGGGTCACCTGGTAGGAGCACGTAACGAGCAACCTCGCCCGGTTTAACACGGATATGGTATTCTATTTTTCCTGGAACGTATTCTCGAGCCACGTTATCACCCATTTCGAGTGCTACTTTCCCCCCATATTTAAAAGGATTGTTCACGCAATCTCTTGTGATGACCATGCGCTTGAATCCACTTCTCGTATTTGTTGCAGTCGTTGTGATTGGTGTAGCGGTAATTTACGTTGCATTGCAAGCCCCTGAGCGGGCCCCTGAATCACCTCATGGCACAACCGTTACCCCCGGTGCCCTGCCGACTTGGAGCGTTGGAGATAATTGGATGTACGAAAATTCAACTGGCGCTATCTACACGTACTCCGTAACGAGCGAGGGCCAATTCGACCCGCCTTGGGACAATACTCCCTGTTATCACGTTACCGGCACGATCGATCCGCCTAGTGAATGGGGTGGAAATATCCTGCAATGGTATCGCAAGGCAACGCTCGATTTTCGAAAAGATAGGGTATTTGGCGGAGATAGAGACCGCAGCTCAACGTTCACACATAGTTATTCCGCAGATCCTTGGCCACTCGAGGTGGGGAAAACCTACACGGTTACAACCGACGAATCTACCGACCGCACGATTAGCGGAGATGGCTACACAGAAGGTTCATCTCACACTTTCCAGATAACTATCGAAACTTTCGAAAATGTCTCGGTTAGCGGCCAAAAGTTTGAGTGCTTCAAGCTGATCAAGCGGGAGGGGGGCACTTTGGTCGAGACCCGCTGGTACTCTGATGTCGTCAAGCGAGAGGTTAAACGGATAAATCATCAAACCGGGGAAGTCTTAGAACTCGTTTCCTATCGAGTCCAGTGATCACTTAAATCTTAAAATACTTCTGCAAGCGCTCCTGGCCAGATTCGCTCAATCTTTGTTTGATGAGTCTCTTCAGCTCAGTTACACCCTCGCCGGTCTTTGCCGAGATGGGTGCCATCGTGTCGAGCCACTGCCTCCAAGGCGGTTGCAGGCCGAGTTTCTCACAGATGTCGTCGAGGACACCATCGCGCTCGTCCGGATGAATTAGGTCTATTTTGTTTACGGCAACAATTGGATGAAGTTTCATCTCTTGTAAGAATTGAAACATCTCGATATCAACCGGCAACTGGCCGCGTTGCTCCCACCGCTCGACGATTTGGCTGAACGCGCGGGCATCCAACACTTCTAAAGCAAAAAGGATTTTTTCACGATTTTTTTCTAAATAGCTCACGATTTCTGTTTTCACGGCTTCTTGTCTAGCCCTGCTCACGCCGGCCATATAGCCAAAGCCCGGCATGTCGATGATTTCGAGTTCCCCGAGCTTGAGGCGCAGGGGTCTTCGTGTGACCCCAGGGCGCTTACCGACCGGAACGCGCTTGCTGGTGAGTTGGCGGATAACACTAGATTTGCCAACGTTCGAGCGGCCGACTAGTACGATTTCCATGGTATCTCCAATCATTATCCCGCCGCAAGGGTTAAAGAGCGCCACAAATACCATCCTTGGGTTGATGTGATGAAAAACATTACGCTAACTCACGCAACCGTCGTGACGATGAACAAGCGGCGCGAAATATTGCGGGATGGGGCGTTGGTCATCGAGGACAACAAGATAGTCGATGTCGACAAAACTTCTGAAATAAAGAAAAAGCACAAGATCGACGTAGAGATAAAATGCGAAAACAAACTCGTGCTTCCCGGCTTTGTAGATTGCCACGTTCATCTTGCGCAGGCCCTAATCCGCGGCTGCGCAGATGATTTATCGCTCGTCCCGTGGTTGCGGGAGCGCGTCCTACCGATGCAAGGGGCGTACACAGCCAAGGAGGGCAAGCTCAGCGCCGAACTCTGTATTCTAGAGATGATAAAATCCGGCACGACGGCTTTCGTGGAGAGCCTCCTCCACTGGCGTTACGGTTTTGATGAAATCGCGCGCGTGGTTGATAAATCAGGCATACGCGGCGCGCTTTCCAAGTCCTTGATGAACCTCCGTGGCTACGCAGATCAGCCGGACGCAATCCCAGAGGGCATGGCTGAGGATGGCGAGACGACGATGAAGCAGACGCTGGAAATGATCAAAAAATGGCACGGCAAGGCCAACGACCGCATTCACGTCTGGTTCGGGGCTAGGACGCCGGGGGCGTGCACAGTGGAATTTTATAGAGAGATAGCGGAGCAGGCGCGCAGACACCGCACAGGCATAACAATCCACCTTGGAGAAGTCAAGCAGGACATCGACTACATGCGGAAGGAGTTCAAAATGACGCCCATGCAGTTCATGGAGCACTGCGGCATAGTCGGCGAACATGTCATCTACGCTCACGGGGTCTGGATCCCACCTGAGGACTTTGCGATTCTCCACAAGACCAAGAGCACGGTGTGCCACTGCCCGGCGAGCAATCTCAAGTTGGCGTCTGGCTTCGCGAAGGTGCCGGAAATGCTCGCGGCGGGGGTCAACGTCGCGCTAGGTTGTGATGGCGGCCCGAGCAACAACTGTTACGACATGATACGCGAGATGAAGCTCGCCGCGGTCGTGCACAAAGGGAGGCTGCTCGACCAGTTGGTCCTGCCCGCGGAGCAGGTGCTCGAAATGGCCACGATAAACGGTGCCCGAGCGACCACGTGGGGCGAGAACCTCGGCTCACTCGAGCGCGGGAAGCTCGCCGACCTCATCATCATCGACCAGCGCAAGCCCCACCTTGTGCCAGTGCGCAACCCGATCTCGAATTTAGTTTACGCGGCGAACGGCAGCGATGTTGATACTGTAATCATTGACGGCAAAATAATCATGCAGGGCAGGAAGGTAAAAACACTCGACGAAGAGGAAATATTGGAAAGAGTGCAGGAAGAAGGGCGCACGCCTGATAAACGCTTGGGCCTTAACATAAACTCAAGCTGGCCGGTGAAATGATGTCGCTCAAGAACTTCTTCGAACCCCAAAGCGTTGCGGTCATCGGCGCCTCGCGCGAGCCGGGCAAACTCGGGCATGAGGTATTCCGCAACATAGTCGAGGCCGGATTCAAAGGCAAGCTTTATCCCATCAACCCGAAGGCTGACGAGGTTTTGAAGCTGAAGTGTTATCCCTCGATAAAAGACATTCCGGGCAAGGTTGACCTAGCGGTTATCATTGTGCCAGCGCGATTTGTGCCTAGTGTGATCGCAGACTGTGGTGGAAAAGGCGTTAGTGCCGCCATCGTCATCTCAGGTGGATTCAAAGAGACCGGTGATGCTGGGACGGAGTTGGAGCGCCAGATGCTCGAGGCAGCACACAAAGCAGGTATCAGAATAATCGGGCCAAATTGTCAGGGGGTCAACAGCACACACGTTGGGCTCTGCGCGAGCTGGCCGCTCATTAAAGCGAGGGGGCCGATCTCCGTGGTATCACAGAGTGGCACGGTGCTCGCCGCCCTCGGGTGCTGGGCGGAGGATGAAGGCATAGGCGTGAGCAAGCTCGTGGCGCTTGGCAACAAATCCGATGTCGACGAGACAGAGCTGCTGGAATACCTCGGCAACGACGCCACCACCAAAGTCGTCGCTCTCTACATCGAGGGCGTTCGCGACGGCCGAAAGTTTATGGAGGTTGCGCGTGCTGTTACTCAAAAGAAGCCGGTCGTCGTGTTGAAGGGCGGGCGTACGGCGAAGGGAGCGAAGGCGGTGTTCTCTCACACAAGTTCGCTAGCGGGAGCCGACGCTATTTTCGACGCGGCTTTCAAGCAGTCGGGTGTGATCCGCGCTTTTGATGTCGAAGAGCTCTACGATATCTGCAAAGGGTTTGCCCGTCTGCCACCGCTGAAAGGCAAAAATGTCGCGATAGTCACGAGCTCAGGCGGCTGTGGAATTCTCACCACCGATGCCTGCGAGGAAGCCAGTCTCAACGTCATCGATCTTCCGACGAGCGTCAGCAACGCCCTGAAAGAAAAGCTGCCGCCCGAGTGTATCCTGCACAATCCGCTCGACCTGACAGGCAGTGCGACCTCGCAGATGTACGACGACGCTTTGGCCGCCCTCTGTGCAGCCCCTGAAATTAACTCGGTGATCGTTGTAGTCGGTGACCCAATGCCAGGAATTGCCAATGTCATCACCAAACACCTGAAAAGCGGCAAGATACTGGTGCCGGTGATGCTCGGGGGCGGCAAGGTCGAGGCGGAAGAGCGGGCAAAACTCAACGTGCACATGCCCACGTATTCAAATCCTGCGCGGGGCGTCCGAGCGATAGTGGCGTTGATGCGGCGCGCTTCGTTGAAATATAGCACTTAACAAAACCTTTAAAGTAACCAGAGACCCGAAATTGATGAGGTGTTTATTTGGATATTGCAGAAGATTCGCCTGGCAAGCGAGTCTTGCTTATGGGAAACGAGGCGATAGCGCGGGGAGCGATCGAAGGAGGAGTCAAGGTTGCTGCTTCATACCCGGGGACGCCAGCCTCTGAAATCATGGAAACTCTCGCAGGGGTGGCACCGAAGCTGGGTTTCCACGCCGAGTGGTCGACCAACGAGAAGGTCGCGTTTGAAGTCGCGGCGGGAGCTGCGCTGACGGGTGTTCGGGCGCTGACCTCGATGAAAAACGCCGGGCTCAACTGGGTCATGGACATGTTCATGACTCTCGTCTACGGCGGCGTCCGTGGCGGATTTGTCATAGCCGTTGGCGACGACCCGGACGCGCACTACTCTTCCAACGAGCAGGACACACGCTTCGCCGCCTTCTACGCAGAAATCCCCTGTCTTGAGCCGGCCGACCAGCAGGAGGCCAAGGACATGACCCGTCACGCTTTTGAACTCTCCGAGCAGCTCGAGCTCCCCGTGTTCGTCCGATCGATCACGCGCATATGCCACGCCTCGGGCGATGTTGAACTCGGCGCGATTCAAAAGCTTGACCGAAAGCCTGTCTTCGACAAGCACTGGAAAATACCGTACCGGTGGAACGTCTACGGTCCGCCGGGGCCAGTCGAGAAGCATCGCTGGTTGCACGGGCAGCTGCCAATCGCCAAGAAAGTCGTCGAGACACTCCCATGGAACAAGCTCGAGTTGCGCGGCAAGCCGAAAATTGGAATCATCGCTTCGGGCATAGGTGCGAGTTACGCACGCGAGGCCCTGCGGAAGTTGAAGCTCGACGGAAAAGTGGCGTTCCTCAAAATCGGCACCCCGACGCCCCTGCCTGAAAAAATGGTGACGCGATTGCTCAAAGCGGTGAAAAAAGTTCTAGTCATCGAGGAGGGCGATCCACTCGTCGAACTCCAAACCAAAGCTCTCGCTAAGGATGTCAACTGCGATGTGGAAATAGTGGGCAAGCTGAGCGGCGCAATGGCTCCGGTGGGTGAGATAAACACAGATGTCGTCGCCGGTGCGATTGCAAAAGTTGCTGGAATCAAGCTCACAGAGGACAAGGCACGAGAACTCGCGAGGGCCGAGATCAGCAAGCTCGTCGCCCCACGCTCTTCTACTCTCTGCCCAGGCTGTCAACACCTCGGCAGCTACTGGGCGCTCAAACAAGCACTGCGAAAAGTGGGGGCAAACGTGCCTATCATCAACGGGGACATAGGCTGCTACGAACAGGGGGGCTACGGCATAGCTGGAAAGGTGATTAAACCCAGCACGTCAACTGTGTCCGTGCGGTACTCGATAGATTCACCGTACGAAACGCTCGACACGAACTACATCATGGGCGGCGGCGTTGGGTTGATGCAGGGCGAGTTTCATGCCGGCTACAGGGATGGCCCAATAGTCGCTGTCGCTGGAGACTCCACCTTCTTCCATGCCTGCATCCCAGCGGTGATTAGCGCCGTTTACAACAAGGCGAAGGGCCTCTTCTTAGTCATGGATAACTCATGGACCGCGATGACCGGGCACCAACCGAATCCGACCACGGGCGTGACAGCGACCGGAGAGCCTGCGAAAGTGCTGCGCGTTGAAGATATCGCCAAGGCCTGTGGCGTCGAGTTCATAAAAACCGTCGACCCGTTCGATTTGAAAGCCACAACGACCGCCATCGAGGAAGCGCTCAAGTACGATGGCTTTGCGATCGTAGTCGCTCGGCGGCTGTGCACACTCCAAGCCCAACGGCAGAAGAAGTTCGTCGGCAAGCGCATGATCGTCGACCAGAGCAAGTGCACGGGCTGCAAGCTCTGTGTGAGCTTGGGCTGCCCAGCGGTTACCTTCAAGAACAACAAGGGAGGCGTCGACCCGCTGCTCTGTAACGGTTGCGCGCTGTGCGTTCAGGTCTGTCCGACGGGGGCGCTTAGGGCGGAGTAAGATGAGTGAAACTAATCTAATCATCGCTGGTGTCGGCGGCCAGGGAAGCATCCTAGCTTCTCACATCGTCGCAACTGCCGCCATCCGGGACGGTCTGCGGACGCGCGTGGGTGAGACATTCGGCGCTGCGATGCGGGGCGGCGCGGTCGCGAGCCACGTGCGAATCGGTAAAGAAGTTTCTGCGCCCCTTGTTCAAAAAGACGGTGCAGACATCGTGCTCGCGCTTGAGCCGCTTGAGGGACTGCGCAACGCCGTCAAATTCCTCGCGAAAGGCGGGCTGCTGCTCACGAACACCCACGCCTGGATACCAACTGACGTCAACGTCGGCAGGGCCGAGTATCCGAGCATGGACTCGATCACGAAAGCGGTTGAAAAGCTCGGCGGAAAAATCATCACAATCGATGCGACTTCGCTGGCTCAGCAGGCGGGCAACGTGCGAACGATGAACATCGTCATGCTCGGGGCACTTGCCGGGACTGGAAAATTGCCGGTATCAATCGAAACGCTCAAGCAAGTTGTTAAAGAAAACGTTCCCCCGAAAACTGTTGATGCCAACATGCGCGCTTTTGAGCTCGGCTTAAACGCAGTTAAGCAGTAGCCGCAGTCACCTTCTTCTTACACCCCCAGTAACCTCAGTCTTTAAATATATGAATTTACATTCATATGAAAAGAAACGTTTGAAGAGGATGAAAAATGGCCGTAGAGCGAAAGCTTGGGTTATGGGAAAAATATCTGTATGTATGGGTCGTGCTGTGTATAGTTGTAGGTATAACAATCGGAAAAGTCCTCCCACAAATTTCAGATGCGTTGGCAAGACTGGAAATCGCCAATGTTTCAATCCCGATAGCAATCTGCCTATTTGCAATGATATACCCCATCATGGTTCAAATCAGTTTTGAAGAAGTCAAAAAAGCTGTCAAAGCGCCGAAGCCGATAGGCCTCACCCTTTTCATGAATTGGGTGGTAAAACCGTTCACCATGGCATTTTTTGCTTGGTTATTTCTGAGCGTAGTTTTTGGCCAATTTTTGACTCCAGTACAAATACAACAATATAGGGCAGGGATGATTTTGCTGGGAGTGGCGCCGTGCACTGCCATGGTCTTAGTGTGGAGCTACTTGGCGAGAGGAAACATGCCACACACGCTGGTGATGACAGCAATAAATTCATTATCGATGGTAATTCTCTACGCGCCTCTGGCGACCTTTCTTCTCGGGATATCCGGCATTGCCGTGCCGTGGCTGACCATAGCGTTGTCGATCGTGATATACATCTGTCTCCCGCTGGTGGCCGGGCACTACACGCGAAGTTGGGCGATAAAGAAAAAAGGTAAGAATTGGTTTGAGAAGAAGCTCGTGCCACGTTTAAGCAAGTCGGCCATCGCCGCGCTCCTCATCACGTTAATAATTCTCTTCAGTTACCAAGGCCGTCTTATTACAGAAATCCCCGGAATAATTGGCATGATAACCGTCGGGATATTTGTAAACATTCTACTTGTTTTTGCTATAACTTATGCAGTCTCGAGGGCGATGCGTCTGACATACGAAGACGCCGCTCCGGCTGCGATAATCGCCGGCAGCAACCACTTTGAGGTCGCCATTGCTGTTGCAACGACTTTGTTTGGGGTAACCTCAGGTGCAGCGCTGGCAACGGTGGTTGGGGTGCTAACGGAAGTTCCGATAATGCTCTTTCTGGTGTGGCTTTGCTTAAAAACGCGCGGCTACTTTTACCGCCCAAAAGACCGAGGAAGGCAATAAAAAGGTGTTTTCATGGCGACTGAATGGCAACTTCGTCTGCTAAAATGTTTGAGCGATGAAACACGGTTCGATATCTTGCTCACGTTGAAAAACGGAGAGCGCTGCGTTTGCGAGATAATAAACGAATTGGGGAAAGAACAGTCGTTAATATCTCACCATTTGGGGGCTCTGCGAAGGTGCGGCCTGGTTAGCTGTAGGCGGGAAGGGCAGAAAATGATGTATGCGCTGGCAAGCCCCTCTATATCAGACTTG
>Ga0066637_10001244_pt1 | contig 16393 bp, 7 predicted proteins | sample CryGeyCG2014_020_FD_62737 | JGI IMG/M metagenome (GOLD analysis project Ga0066637, IMG submission 62737) | Groundwater microbial communities from aquifer - Crystal Geyser CG08_land_8/20/14_0.20 | ecosystem: Environmental > Aquatic > Deep subsurface > Groundwater | place: USA: Utah: Grand County...
TTGTTTTCCACGCAAGATTATATGCAACAATTGCAGCACCAGCACTTATTGCTCCTTTCAGCAATCCTTTGCCAAAATTCTTTGTACTTTTCCAAAATCTTCCTGCACGTGATTCTGGTGCTCCCAATTGTTCACCAACTTGAGTAATTGGAGATTTTGCTTGTGCTTGCAATCTTGTGATATCTTTCTCTAGTTGAACCAGTTTAGTTTTAGCATCACTTAGGTTCTTTACTGCTGTATCATATTCTAGTCCACTTGTAATCTTTTTTGCTTTCAAATCTTTTAATATCTTTTCTGCATCTGCTTGTTGTTTTAAGAAATCAACCCTCTGATTTTGTAATGTTCCTATTTCACTCTCTAATTGTGCTTTTGGTGTTGCAATCTCAGTTGTTTTTATTGTTTTTGCTTTAGTTAAATCATCAATTTCCTGAGTTGCATTTTTTATATCAAAGTGTTTTTGTGCTACTTTTTCAAGCAATTTAGTTTGTTCATCTATTTTTGACAATTTTAATTCATATATTTTTACATTTGCTTCATAACCTTGCAATTTAACTTCAAAATCCTTAACTATTGCTTTTCTTTGGACCTCAATTTCGCCTAGGAGTTTATTTATTTCTGTTCTTCTTGTTGCAGTTGTTGAAGAACTTTGTAATTCGTGTGCCAACCCCCCTGCCTGTTGACCTAATGCATCATATTGTTGTTTTACTGCTGGTTCCACTTCTTTTAGTGCTTTATAATCCCACAATTCTTTTTCAGTAGTGCTATACAAAGAATCTAATTCTGTTACCTTCGCATCTGCCTTAACAAGTGATTTTAGATTTGCCTCGTCTATACCTATAGCCTTAGCCTGTTTTCCCAAAGTATCTAATTCTTTTTGTGCAGTTGTTACTTTTTTCTGCACTTCTGAAATTCTTGTATCAAATTCTCCTACATCTTTAATTAATGTATCTACCTCTGCAGTTTTTATTTTTGTCTGCGAATTTGTTTTAGAAATATTATCTTGCACCAACTTCAAATCTGCTTTTGCTTTTGCAACATCTTGTGCCTTTACTTCTTTTCCTTTTGCTACTAAATCTTTTAATGCTTTATCATACTCTGTTTCTTTTGCCAGCAAATCAACTTTTGCTTTTTCCATTGTACCTAATTCTTGTTTTGCTTTTGCAATTTGTTCTTGAACTGCAGCCTCATTATTTGCTGATTGCACCATTCCTGTCATTGCATCTTTCTGTGCTTTTTTCATTCCTATTTCAAATAATTTTTCTTCTGTTATTCTCGGTTTGCTTTTTCCCAATAATGTTTTATTTGTGCTAGTCAATAAACTCTCAAATTTAGAATAGCTTGTTGCAAACTGTGGATCTTTACTTGCCAGCCATTTAAAGAATTTTCCATAATCTCCTTTTGCTTTTGGAAGATTTGCTTGCAATTCTGCATGGCTTGATATTTCGAATCTCTGCATTGCTGATGCCATTTCTTCCTGCATACCAGTTATTGTATTTAATCTTGATGTATTAAATAAGCTCAAAATAAAAGCATCTTCAACTTCTTGTCTTACATCCCTTCCTGTTAATGCTCCTTTGTTTTCAAATAATTCTTTTGCTTTTTGCTCATCAGTTACCCCTGGCTGACTCTCTTTGTCATAATCATTAAATAAAGCACCAACAACAGGTATTTTTGCAAACCAATTATGCACGCCATCATACCAATGATCTCCAGAATCAATACCCAAAGCAACATTATTTCTATGGTTTGCATACCAGCTTGTTAAACCTAAATCTACAGTTATAATACTACACTGTAAAGCAGCACCAGCCCATGCAAAGGGTCCCAAAAACTTTGCTTTGCCAACAACCATTTCTGTTGCCATACATGCACCAAATCCTGCTACACTGGCTGCACCTATAGCAAGAGGCAGACCACTAGTAATATCACTTGCAAATGGTTTCACATTATTTGAACTGCAAATTGTAGTTGGTGTTTTTCCAGAAATATAAATATTTTTGTTTTTCTCCTGTACCTCTTTCAATACTTCACAGCCATCTTTTTGTATTTCTCCGCCTTCCCAATATACTTGTGCAAAGTATTGATTGTTTTTTAAACCAGAACCCAAAACACCAAAAATAAAATCTGCTGGTGGAACACCACAGGGTCTAAAGGATATTGATTCAACAAGGTCGTCACCAACAACAGGTCTGAAAACTAATTTCAGAGGATCTGCTTTATTGAAATTCTGTGCAACGCTGGGATCACTAAAATCTATTTCTAAAATATATTCTTGTGGTCCACCCTTAAAAATACTGATATCTGAAACTTCATTATTCTGTTGATTAATAATTCTTGTTGTATATCCTTGTGGATTATCTGGTAATACAAATAGTTTTCCGCCACCGCCTACTGGTCCAATCAAACTAAACTTCACTGATTGCTTTCCAGATCCTGCAAGCACATCTTTTTTGCTTATTGATAATTTGTATGCTCCTTTCAAATCACTTGTTGATGAAACAAAATGTAATTTATCTTCTTCTTTTGTAATACAACCAATAAACCCTCCTTTAAGGGCTGCTTCAACAGAATTCAAAACATCTTGTCTTTTATCTGGTTTTGACACATCAATCTCTTTATTTACAGTGACAACAACCTGTGGATTTTCTTCTGCTTTCAATGAAATATCTAAAACCCTGTTTTCCAAACTTGCTCTTGTAAAAAATAATGTGTTTGATTTTCCTTGTGCTAATCTTTCTTGTGCAAAAAACTTTTTGCTGGCTTCTTTTGCTAATAAATCATAACCTACACCTACAAGACTTTTATCATAATCTGCATAACCTAGCAAAAATCCTGCAGTATTATCAATTCCTGATTTACTATCTTTTGGCAAAAACAAAATTGCATTCTGAATTTCTGGTTTGCATTCAGGTGTATTTTCATAACCAGCTCTTGCAAGCAGACTAAATGAATCTTTTTGCATTGAACCATCACGTATCGCAAATGCGCCTTCCAATGTTATTGTGTACTTTCCGCATTTTGCAATAGACATATCAACAAACAATTTATTGAACTGATATTCTGATTGTTCAACTAAATTAAAGCCCTGCAAAGGCAAAAGATTTACACTTTTTATTTGCGGAATACTTGCATTCAATACTTTTTCTAAATATTCTTCGCTTATTCTATCATGCATCAAATATAAAGTAAAGGGTGTGTATTCAATTCCTAATTTTTCAAAAGAACAGGATTTTGCTTCTGGTTTACAGCCTGTAGACTTTAAATCTTTTGTATATTTTGCACCTGCATTATTATACAATTCCAAATAACCCTTAATCTTTCCATGCAGATAATCTGATGCTGTCTGGCCATCACAATAAGCTGCCCCGCAATCAACAGAACTTGCAACTTTAGGAAATTTCACAGAAACTTTTGTATCGCTATCACAAACAGACATTTCTTTATCTAACGTTGGAAGGATATCTTTTCCTTTAGCAGTTCTTCCAAACTCAAATCTATAATTTACTGCTAATTCATAAATCTTATTTGTTTGAAGGCCTATTGCTTTAAAAATAATTGGTTGTGTCCAACTCAATTCACTGCCTGCAAAAACAACTGATTTCAAAGTTAATGCTTGTTTAGGAAGGATTTGTTGGTTTCCTGCATTTTCTGCATTTTCTGCAGTTACTTCCAAACTGACTTTGTCCTTTATATTTTGCGATATGGGCAGATCCAATTTAATAGGTTCTGCACAATCATTCTGGATTGTCAGATTATCATTAGGTGGTAAGTAAACCTCTAACTTGCCAGAAATAAAAGATAATTCGCTTCCTGGAATAACTGCTTTAACACATTTGGGTGATGAGATACTTAAAAATAATGGTATGCTTGCTTCTACAGGCTGGCTGTCAACAGAACTTACTCCTCTTACTAATATAGTATATGCAGTAATCACATTTGCTTTTTGTGTGTAAGGTGGTTGAATATATAACTGCGATAACCCTGTTTGATTTGGCATAATATATGGCAAAACTCTTGGATTTGGGCTGATGTTTACACGAACATTTGTTTGGCTAGCCTGTGCAACACCTTGAGGCGTCCAATTATTGTATGGTGATAAACTGCTTTTATAATTTCCCCAAGGATCGTAAAGTGATTGTGTTTGCGGGCCATTCAAAAGAGGATTATAATACTCAGATGCAGGCACATCACTATAAGGGACGCCTGTTGTGAAAGGACTTGCATTATATGGCAAAAGCATTACAGTTACATTTCTTAATGGTACACTTCCCAAATTGTTGATGAAAAGAGGCATAGTAACAATCTGATCTGCTGACAAAAATAATTGTGGATTTGGCACAGAAATATAAAGTTGCCCAAAGCTATGGATCAAATTTAAATGTAGGGGTAATTGTTTTATAAAATATCCTGTGTCTAAGTTCAGGAATAATTCTGCTTTGATACTTTGTCCTTGTACAACCCCTCTTGATGTTAATGAAAATCTTAATGGTTTCTGTTCTCCTCTTTTCAAACTAATTGCACTTGCACTAAAATCAACACTTTGCGCAATTTCATTGAAGTCTCTAAAAACCAAAAATGGCGATAATTGCACAAAATCAAATTCACATTCATTTCTCAAATTCAATATGCCCTCAAATCTTTTGGCCTGCGTATCGTAAAGTGTTGCATTCAGTTCTGTAGGATCTGCAACCAAACAAGAGCTGTCTAATTCTGAATTTGCAATAAAAGATAAATGAATAACCTGTCTTACAATTTCATTTCCATTTATTGTTCCACTTATTACTAAATCTTGATCGCCATATATTATTTGGTCGGTTTCAGTACTGACTGTTACTATTAATTTAGTATCTGATTGTGGCAAAAGATTTGATTTCACAAATCTATAACTCACAACAAATGCTTTTGCATCGTCTCTTAAAACATCGCTACTTAATTTCAAAACAGGATACTGCGAAATATTGCTTACAACAATTTCATAATCTCTTTGCTTTTTTCCTGGCGGAATCTTTATTTCATGTTCTGATTTTATACTCAAAACACCAAATCTTGTAACAATAAAATTGCCTCTGACTGTGACATGTTGCTGTGCTCTAACTTCATAATTATAAACACCAGATGGCAATTCACTTATAACATATGTTCCATCCTTCCCTTTCTGTTGTGTATTATCTCCTTTCACTAAAACAGTTGCCAAACCTTTATCTTCTGTTACTGTGATAATAGCATTTGATATTTTTCCTTGCGTATCAGAAACATTGAATATTATTGGTTTCCCAAATTCAATATACCCATTACCATTCAAATTTACATTCAATGTTCTTTGGCCATCAATTCTAAAATCAAAATTCTTTTGCAATCCAATAATTGGTGCAGTCATAGAAATTGTTGCAGTTCCTTGCTGCTTTGCATTAAAATACAACCTGAATTTTTTGTGTTCCCCTTTTTTCAAAACTAGACTGTAACTTAGAGATTCTAACTCTGTTTCTTTGGGATTGAAATTCATTAAATCCTCATCTAACCCATTAAGCACAATTGTTTTTAATAAATTATTTGCATTGAAATCAAGTCTTGTTGAAGCATCGCTAGGGCTGTAAAAATCAAAATCTATTGCATAAAATTCGTCAACAACTGCTGAAAATTCACTATATTTAGTAAAGCCATCAGTAAAAGAATAAGAATAACAAACGCTGGATACTGAAGAGCATTCAAACAAACTAGAAAATACTTCTATTTCTTCAGAATATGTATTAGAATGCAACTTTTTTAATTTAGAATTCTGGACAGAAACATCTGATTTTGGATCTGTATGATAAGAATTTCCATCAAAAGAATCTGCCCTGTAATAAACATATAATTTGTTTAAATCCAAAGCATTAGAAACATTTACTTTCACTTTAAATTCTGTAAAGCCTTTAGGATTTTCATAAATAATGTTTGCCCATTTATTTCTTATTCCAGATCTTCCAAACACCTGTAAATCTTTTACAAAACTCTCATCAGTATTTTCAGTATAATATAAACCATATTCTTTCTTTGTTCCTATTGAGTCTACTCCTAAAATTGCATACTGCATGGACTTTACTGGTTCATTTTCTTTGCCCAATCTAACATGTGCTTCACCTTTTGTTTGTCCTTTAGGCCAGATTAATGAAAACTTCAAATAATATGTGCCCCCTATTTTTACTCCATTTACTTTATTTGCGTAGGCATCATATATTCCTACAAAAGATATTTTAGGATCTTTTGTAATATCTAATTCTGTTAAGAGGATTTCCATCTTTTCTGATACGTCCACTAATTTGGTGTATATGTTTCCTTTGCCATCAACAACAGTTACTTCAACTTCTTTTGCCCCATTAGACAAAAACTCTACTTTGCCTAATCCTGTATTTCCATCGAACAAAACAGAGGTTTCTGTTTTTATAGTCAACCCACCATTTTTCAGTGGCTGACCATTTGGTCCATAAATATATAATTTACTTGTTTTCTGTTTTGTTGTTAATGTTATTTCTATTTTATTATCTCCGCTCACTAAAAGTGCATCTTGTGTACCTTCTAAATCTTCTGTACTTATTGTCACCTGAATATTGTTGTTCGGTTCTAAAATAGTTGTAAATAATCCTGTAATTGCTGTTCTATTATCAGGCAAATAAACAGGAAGATTCTTTTCTCCAATTATAGAAATATCCACGCTTGCATTTGCAATTGGCTTGTTATCTACATTGGCTGCAAAAATATTTATTTTAGCCGCAGTTGAAAAATTTATCTTTTTAAGTATCAATATTATTGGAGGCAGGGTTTCAGAATCAACATACTGGGTAACAGGATAAAAATTTCCCAAAGCATAAGCAGATACATATGCTCCACGTTTTACATCAATGCCAGAAAACTCTACAACACCTAAAAAATCTGTTGTTTTCGTATCAATAATTAATCCATTTTCTGAATACAATGCTACTGTTGCTCCTGGAACATTCTGTTTTGTTTCGTCTCTCACAATAACACTAATTTTTGTTCCGCCTAAATCCAGATAAACATTAATTCCCAAAGAATTTTGTCTGAGAGTTATATTTTTGTTTTTATCCTGCGAATCAAAAGTAATAAAATCTTCTTTTGAAACAACATATCTCAGTTCGATTCCTTTTTGAATGTTTATAGGCAATTTTCCTTGAGCATCAGTATAATCTTCAGCAATTAATTTTTTGTCACTAGAGTATAATTGCACTTTTACTTTTTCTAAAGGCAATCCATTAGCAGAAGTTACAGTGAAAGTTATTGTCCCTTTTTCTCCTGTTGCTATACTCTTAGGTTCTAAAATTAAATCAGTTATTTTTCCATTTGCAGGCACTTCAATAGTTTGAAAATCCAAATAGCCATCTTTATTAATTTTTATTGTTAATGGCCCCTGCAAAGAAATTCCTGACAATAAAACAATTCCTGAATCATCAGATTTTGTTGAAAATAAAAGCTCGCCATCAGAATAAACATTTACATCAGCACCAGGGATTATTGTTTGAAATTCTTTATCAACTAAACGCAGTTGCATACTTCCTATTTTTTCTTCTTTGGTAAAAGTAATTATTTTATACATTTTTTTACCAGAAACAATAATTTCCAGTGGCCCGACAAAAGTATAGCCTTCTAATTGTCCAATTACTTTCAAACTGTCTCCGTCTGAAACACCATTTAAAGTAATACTTTGCCCATCTGTAGTCAATTCATTATACAATTGGTCTTCGCCAAAACCAATTGTTAGAAGAACGTTATCTAATTTATTTTTTCCCATGTCTTCAAAATTTACCTGTAAAACAATACTTGATTTGAAAATCAAAAGTGAAATCAGCACTATAACTATAATAATCAGAAGAATCAAAAATATAGAAAACCACATTGCAGGAATGCCGTGTCCTTCCAAAAAATTATTATATCTTTGAAGAGGTATACCCTTTTCTGTTAAGAAATCGCTAAGGCCTTGGTATTTTTCCTGCAGTTTTGCATTTATTTTTGAAAAAAAGTTCCCTAAACCCATAAAAATACCTTTTTGTGGGAATCTGTCATAATTTCAGAATTTAATGAAGAAATTAGGACTGTCCCATTCCAATCCCATCTATATTATAATATTACTTATTAGTATTTATAAATGTATATATATAAAGCTCTGTAGAAACCCAATTAAATATGTACAAATCAAACACCATATTAACATCTTTATGTCTGAGCAATAGGAAACAAATTTAGAAGTTATTGTTATTGCAAGAATATAAAATAACAAAAAGATAGACAATAAAAAAGACAGATCAAAATACAAGTAATTCTCAGATACAATATTTAAGAGTATATAGTGTATAAGGATTAATAAAGATTACGATTAGTTCTAAAACAATAAAAGTAAAGTACTTGTATTTTTATCATTATGGTTTGGTTGTCAGATTTATTGTATTTAATTGCTTTTCTGGATTATAAACTCTCCAAAATATTGGACATCCACCAAAACAAAAATTAATTCTAGAACAAAGAGTGCATTCTTTTATTGGCCTGTGAGATATCTTTGCTCTAACCGAATTAAGTTCAGACCACATTTTTTCAAAATTGTTGTAGGAAATATTACTATTAATTTTTGCAATTGGAAAATCGACCCAATGAGTGCAAGGCAAAATATTATTATTACTATCTATAACCAAACCACTTCCTGAAAAAATATGACAATTAAAATTATAGTGTTTTTTTAGATCATTTGGAACTAAACAAGATGGAACAGGTGTAACAACCGAAAATGTCGCACCACTGTATTTTTTTATTAACCGTCTTAATAGGGGATTAAATTTCTTTGTGAATTCATCTGGCGAAAAAGTAATATTATTTTTTCTAAAGTTCGTAACTATATTATATCCAAAACGTTTAATTCCGAGATTGTATAGTTCATCTATTAATTTAGATAAACTTGAAAAATTTGATTTGCTAATTGCTGTATTTGTGGATAATATCTTTATATTATAATTAAATACATTTTTTATTGCTTTTCTAATAAAATTATATGCTTGTTGGTTATCTACAATTATATTGTGTAAATCTTTTGGACCTTCAATCGAAATGGTTATGCCCTTTAATTTGGGCAGTATTGTTTTACACAAAGACTTTCTTGAAAAACCAAGACCATTTGTTACTACAAAAACATTGAAACCCCCATTATACAACATATTTACAATCTCTTCAAAATTAGGGTGTAATGTGGGCTCGCCGCCAATTAATATTATCTTTTTTGGTTTTATTTTATTAAATAAGTGAATAAAATTTCTTATGGTATCTAAGGTCATAATTCCTCCTCTTTTTTTATAATAACAAAATTCACAATTATTATTGCATTGAGAAATTATTGTTAGCCACACAGTAGATATTGTCATTAGCAATCCTCTTCAAAAAAATAAGTCCCATATATTCCCATAATAAGAAAATCTTCTTCTTCAGACAATATCATTATTTTACTATAAAATTCGTTCTCGTGTTTTATGGGCGCTTTAAAAAGTGGCTTTGTTTTCAAATAGAATTCTTTTATTTTATCAGAATAACATTTCTGCTTTGGCAAATACCCATATTTAATTTTAATAAGCATTTGCCTAAATTTAAAATCCACAAAAAAATAATTGTATGGAATTAATGAGTAATCTATTGATTTTAATAAAACAAAATATTCCTGAGATCTACATTCACTAATATATGTTTCAAAAATATATTTATATGCAAGATAATCTGCCAAACAGGTCTTTAGATCTTTTGGGTATTTATTTTTATCAAAAAAGGCATCATAGATTTTTTCGCGTAACGAAAATATTGTTTTGTCTGCTTGTTTCATATACCTCAAATCTATTGCTTTTATTTTGTTTTTTAGTTGTGTATTATATTTGGCATTAACTTTTAATTTGTACTTTTTTCCTGATTCTTTTTCAATCTCAATTACTTCATGCAAAAGTATTTCTTTTCCTAAAAAAGATTCAAACATTTTTAAATAAGCCATTTTATTGATTTCATAAAAAAATTGTGAAAATGGCTTCCAATCAAATACCATAAAACTATTTATTTGAATTTCTCGCATTTAAGAATCCTCTTTAACAACAAAATGTTTTTCATTTAAATCTATTGATATGCTTGTGTTGGGTTTTAACATATCAAAAGAGTTAGTTCCTAAAATAACAGGTATTTTAAGTTCTCTGCTTATAATTAATGCATGACTCAAAATACTCCCATTTTTAATAATTAGTAATTTATAATCCGAAACAAAAGGAATTCTATTCATTTGTAAAGTGGATAAAAACAATATTTTATTTTGTTTATTATCTTCAGTATAATCTGGCTTTTCAAATTTTATAACTTGTCCAGAAATGTTGTTGTTTCCGTAAGACATGATATATTTAGCATTAAATTTAACCAATTAGATCACCAGTTTAATATTTTTAATTAAAAATATAAATTTAAATTACAATTATTTATCACCAATACAATCACTACTACAATCAGGATTGTCACCACAATCACAAACACAATCACAATCTCCTGGCGATCCATCTCCTTCGTAACAATCTGCAGCCATAAAAACATCCGATTGCCCCTTTTTGGACTTTATTATTATTAAATCACCAGTCACATTAGAATTTCCAAATTGGGTATTATATAAAAGATATTCTTCTCTTACAGTACAATCTAACATATTATCCCTCCAAAAATATAAAAACACTAGTCTTTGGCCAAACATTAAAACAAGATACTAAAGATTTACAAAAGAAATAATTCAAAATTAGCTTGGTCGTTTTCCTTCTAAGTAAGGTTAAAACCATATAAATATATTACCTAGAAGAATTTATAAAGAGTACTCTTGATAAGATATAATTCCTTCACAAAATCTATTTTTTGATTTTGTTGATAGACTGCCTTTTATTCTGACTTTGGTATAAAAAGATTGGTTTTTAAATATCCTCTTTAAGAATTTAGCACAAAGCATTCGTTCATCAGTTCAGATAGTGTGTAAGTTATAAAAGGGGGGAGATTAATCTTGCCAAAGACTGCTTTAATTTTATCCATTTGCTCTGCTGAATAAGATCGCTTTTTGTAATTTCCTTACAATCTTTTAAGTCATTATAAAATATCTGTGTAAGTTTTTCAGTAGTATTTGTATCAAATATGAATGCGTTCACTTCGAAATCCAACTTTAGTCCACGAATATTCATATTTGTTGACCCTACTGATGAAATATTATCTGAAATTAACATTTTTGTATGCAAAACGCCATTCTTTCCTTTTGCATAACTATATACTTTTACTCCGACATCCAGCAACTCTGGAAGATAAGTCAAATTCACCAGCTTATACAAAGAAAGATCTGGATTTTCAGGTATTATCAATCTTGTGTCCACTCCTTTTAATGCCGTAGATTTTAATGCTAACAGCACGCTATCATCAGGAATAAAATAAGGCGTCTCAATATACAATTTTTTTTCTGATGTTGTAATTATTGAGAAAAAAATTAGTTTTAAGTTTTCCCATTTTGTATCTGGCCCAGAAGGCGCAATGTGTAAATTCACCTTTCCTTTAGTTTCTAACTTCGGATATAATTTATAATCATAAATATCCTGTTTTGTTGCAAAGAACCAATCTCTCACAAAAATAGTTTGAAGCGAATAAACTGCGGGTCCATTTATTTTTAATTGAATATCTCTCCAAAAACCATATTTCCCACCATTAAAATATTCCTGCCCAATATTCATACCGCCTATAAATGCTGTTTGGCCATCAAATATTGCTATTTTTCTGTGATTTCTATGATTTAATTTGCTTTTTAAAATAGTTAATCTCACAGGTAGAAAAACTCCTAATTCTATATTATTCTGTTTCAAAATGTGTTTATAATGTCTTATAAATTTTTGTGAGCCAAAGCCATCTAAAAGTATTCTAACTTTGATTCCGCATTTTGCTTTTTTTATCAAGCAATCTATTAATTTTTTTGTTATTTCATCATTTCTAAAAAGGTAAAATTCTAAATGAATGTGTTCTTTTGCTTTTTCTATTTCATCAAACAGACTAGGAAAAAATTCTGATCCGTTATTCAAAATTTCAACAGAATTATTCTTAGAAAAGGGATAATTTGTTGAATGCAAAGCTAAATACATAGTATGTCTTTTTTCTTGCAGTTCTACAGGCAATTGTGCATTATGCAAAAATTCTTTTTGTGATTCAACAATTTTGGTTAAAACATTTGCATATTTAGGTCTGCGCAATCTCCAAGAATAAAACTTTTGCTTTAGATTTTCTCCTGCCCAGAAATATGCTATTATTCCAAATATAGGAATAAAAACAAGCACCAAAATCCATGCAATAGTTTTATGCGGATCTCTATTTTCCAAAACAAGTACAACAATCAGATTTAACACATAAACAACAAATAAGGCTATTAAAAGCCAAAAAAACCAAAGCATAATAGAAACACGCAAACAAATATAAAAACAATCTTGACACTTTGGTTTTTAAACCTTTCCTTTCAAATTTAAATATTACCCTAATACTTCGTTTATAAAATGTGAACTGTTTTGCTTTAGCCCCATGGTGTAGTGGTCTATCATACGAGGCTTTGGACCTCGTGACCTGAGTTCGAATCTCAGTGGGGCTATTAGTGGGATTGTAAATCCTACACAATCTCATTGAGATTGGAGTTTTCCATAAAGCTATTTTTCCAAAAAGGTTCTTTGGATCTCAGTGAAACAATAAAAATAATTATTTTTGTGAAGTTTTATGTTTAGTTGTAAATTTAATTCTATTCGAAATAAATTGTACAACAGCACAATAAAACAAGGGTGTGAAGTTTTATGTTAGAGCAAATAAAGAAAGATTTAGAGAAACTAGACCCAAGCCTCATTATAACAAGTCTTGAAATATACGAAAGGAATATAAGACTGGGTTTTCCTGAGGAATTATCTTTGTTGGGCCTCTTTTTGCCATACCTTTCAGAAGAAAGAAAAGCTAAATTGGAAGATATTGCAAAAAAGTACATCCCTTCGGGGGAAGAAAAAATAGAAAATCTTATTTGCATAAAAGATATTGAATCATTAAATGATCCTATTTTAAAAGAAAATTACAAAAAAATGCCTAAAAAGATATATGAAGTAGCATTTACAAAAATAACACATTTGGATTTAGCTTTAGCACTTTTGTCTGAAAAGGCAACAGAAATAAACAATAAAACATATTTTCCAAACCAAAATACCTTTGTTGAGTTTTTAGAAAATGTTTATTGTCAATTGTGCCAGATTTTTGATATTTCCTATTATACTAATTTTTTGGATAATTTTGTTATAATTAATAAATATCATGAAGAATACAAAAAAGTTCTAGAAATAACAAAACAAAATCTGACTAGAAGCAAAGATGAAATTTATTATATAATATCAGAATTAAAAAAGTTTCAAAAATATCCTAATGAAATTTTCAAAGGCAGATTAAAAACACCTGCAAGCGTTTTTAAGAAAGTTTATGTTAGAAAAGAACCTGTAGAAAACATTGTTGATTTTGTAGCAATAAGAATTGTTACCAATACAATAAGCGATTGTTACTCTTGGTTAGGATACATTTATTCTCTGTGGCCTCCAAGGCTTTCAAAATTTATGGATTATATTGAACATCCAAAACCCACTGGTTACAAATCTTTACATATTGTTGTAGACACAAAATTTGGGCCTGTTGAATTTCAAATACGAACTCATAATATGCATAGATTTGCAGAATTTGGTTTAGCAGCACATTGGAAATACAAAATAAAAAACGAAAATAAAATGTTAGAAAAAATAAAATCTAGACTCGCTACACAAAACCCCTATTTTGATCAGGGCCACATTTTTGTATACACCCCAAAAAAGGACATAATAATATTAGATAAGGGTTCTTGTATTGTTGATTTTGCGTATGCAATTCACACAGATCTTGGCGACCATTTATTTTCTGCAGAAGTCAACAATAAAATTGCACCTTTGAACTATAAGTTAAAAGATAAAGACATAATAATGGTTCATGCAGATTCAAAAAAGAAACCAAATAAAAATTGGCTTGAGTTTGTTGTCTCAAATAAAACAAAGGAAAAAATATCTCAAAGTTTAAAAATTATAAAAATTAATAAAAAAATAAAATTGCTAAATCCAACTCTTTTTTTTAAAGAGAAGGTGCAAGTTGCACAATGTTGCAATCCTTTTTGTGATGATGATGTAGGAATATACAAAAGCACAAAAAGAAAATTAATCCTGCATAAAGCGTCTTGTCTAGAAAAAAACCATTTGAAATATTCTTATGCTTCGGATGCTTTAAAAACCCTTTTTTTAATAAATAAAAGAATTAAAATACAACTATCTTCAGATTCCAATCTGCTTATTGAACAATTAAAAACAAAATTTGTAATGGAAGATCCAGAAATAAACAAAAAGAGGAATACAATAACATTCAACACAAAACTAGCACACAAAGAGGATTTTACAAAATTCAAAGAAGAATTATTAGAAGAAGAGTTTGTTGAAAGCGTTGAATTGGTTTGATCCATGCTATGGGTTGACATAAACAATATCTGTACTAACCTTTGAATATATTAATAAACCCGTTTTTACCAATAATTCTATTGCTGAATGAAAATCTGACCAGCTTATTGCCATATTTCTCCAACTCTTTGTTAAAGAATTATATATTGCTCGTTTAGATATTCCTTTTTTATTTAACTTTAAAGATTTTTCTTCAAAATGCCCACTAATAAGTGTAAACATTCGTACAACTATCATAGAACATAACGAATTTTTCAAATCATTAACTCTTTTTTGGTATTCTAAATTATCTTGAATAACATATTCAGACCAAAAACCTTCTTCTTTCAAATATTTAATCGCTTTCATATAATATCTCAAATTAGAATCTGACACAAGCCCTGCTTTTCTTTTAACTTCAATTTTTAGTTTGCCAAAAGGCAGGTCAGTGTTTTGTCTAATACAGTCTAGCAAGTCATAATTTACTGGTAATGTTAAATAGGGTGGTGGTTCCTCTGGTATTGACAGTTTGGGTGTCTGCGATTTAACTTCTTGTGGTTTGGCTTTTTGTATGGTGGCATTTTCAGGGTATTCTTTTAGTGTTCGGGATATTTCTTGTAGAGAGAATCCTTTTGACAACAGAAATTCTACTAATTTTCTTCTTTCTAAATGTGAATTTGCACTTATTACTCGCAGTAAAATATCTTTTCTCTTTTGTTGTCTATTTTGTTCTAACAAAACAGCCCGGTCTATTTTTATTCTCAAAATTATTGTGTCTGCTTCAAAAACAGTATATCCAGTTTTTAATAATACAGATTTTAGGCGTCTTAAATTTAGATTTGGGTTTTCCCGCAATATTGCTTTTGCAGATTCTACTTTCCTAACAAATATATTTACCCCTTTTGATCTTCTAGCCATATCATCACAAAAAATTAACACATAAAATTAACAAATCACATCCTGCACTACACGCTTTTGCAGCATATAAAAAGGATATGTCTAAAGGTTTAACCTTTAATTATTGTTTCATCTCTTTCTGCACCAACAGAAATAATTCTTACATTTACATTACAGTCTTTTTCAATATATTCAACAATGTTTTTCAAATTCTGTGGCAAATCTTTGTATTCTTTTATGTTTTTTATTTCTGACAGCCAACCAGGAAATTCTTTGTATATTGGCTTACATCGCCCCAATATAAGAGAGTCAACAATAGCAATTTTTATTTTATCTCCTTTTTTAATTAATTTGTCCCCGTAATAATAATTATCACCATTATATTCATATTCTGTGCACAATTTAATTTTTTTTGCATCATTTAAAACATCAACTTTTGTCAAAATTATATCTGGACCATTAGTTATTGTTGCCCTTCTCAATAAAGGCAGATCTAACCAACCAGTTCTCCTTGGTCTTCCTGTTGTTGCGCCATATTCTTGACCAATATATCTTACTGCAATTCCTAATTGTAATTCGTCTTCAGAATTCAAAGAAGCATTTGGGTATGTTGCTCTTTCTGTATCTTTTGTATTGCTTGAACAATGTTTGTCTGACAATTCACCTCCCATTTCTGTTGGAAAAGGTCCTTGCCCAACTCTAGTCATATAAAACGCTTTTACAATTCCTAAATTCAAATCTACATCTTTTTCACTTAATCCAACACCTTTTGTTAATCCAGATATTGTAGTATCACATGATGTAACATAAGGATAAGATCCATGGTCAACACTTAGTAATAATCCTTGCGCGCCTTCCAATAATATTTTCTTTTTGTGTACATTTTCTCTTAAAAATTCTTCTGCGTCACAAATATATTTTCTCAACTTATCTGCATAATTTTCTGTATAATA
>Ga0066637_10001245_pt1 | contig 16389 bp, 14 predicted proteins | sample CryGeyCG2014_020_FD_62737 | JGI IMG/M metagenome (GOLD analysis project Ga0066637, IMG submission 62737) | Groundwater microbial communities from aquifer - Crystal Geyser CG08_land_8/20/14_0.20 | ecosystem: Environmental > Aquatic > Deep subsurface > Groundwater | place: USA: Utah: Grand County...
AAAAAGGAAAGAAAGACTAAGGACCCTCTTGGTGAGCTAAAGAAGCTAATGAGTAAGTATAAGGCAGTAAGAATAGATGGACTTCCTAACTTTGTTGGAGGAGCAGTGGGTTATCTTAGTTATGACCTTTGCCATTTCTTTGAAAATCTGCCCCGGACTATAGTTGATGACTTAATGCTACCTGATATCTTCTTTATTGTCTCTTCCAAAATTGTTGCCTTTGACCATCTAAAAGATAGGATGATGATTATTGTAAATGCCGGCGGGAGAGATCTAAATAAGGCTTATGAGAAAGCAAGGGAAAAGATAGAAGAAATTGAGGAAAGGCTAAGAAGACCACCAACTACTATCATTCCGCACTCCGCATTCCGCACTCCGCACTCCGCATCCCCTGTCCAATCTACTTTCACTAAAAGAGAGTATGAAAGAATGGTTAAGAGGTGTAAAGAATATATAGGAGCTGGGGATATATTTCAAGCTAATCTATCCCAGAGGTTATCTTTTCCTTTTAAAGGAGACCCTTGGGAGCTTTACAGGTGCTTAAGAGAAGTTAATCCTTCTCCCTTTGCTTGTTATCTAAGCTTTGATAAGTTAAAGATAGTTAGTTGTTCACCCGAGCGATTGTTAAGAGTTCAGGGAAGAAAGGTTGAGACCAGACCTATTGCCGGCACTCGTCCCCGGGGTGAAAATAAACTTGAGGATGAAGCTCTGGCTAAAGAATTAATTTTAAATGAGAAAGAGAGAGCTGAGCATATTATGTTAGTTGATTTAGAAAGAAACGATTTGGGTCGGGTCTGTGAATATGGAAGTGTTAGGGTAGATGAGATGATGATTACTGAAAGTTATTCCCATGTCTTTCATATCGTTTCTAATGTCTGCGGAGTCTTAAGGAAAGATAAAGATAAGTTTGATTTAATTAAAGCTTGTTTTCCCGGGGGCACTATTACTGGTTGCCCAAAGGTTCGTTGTATGGAGATAATTGATGAGCTGGAGAAGGTTGCCCGAGGCATTTATACTGGCTCTATTGGCTATTTAAGTTATTCTGGGGATATGGATTTGAATATTGTAATCAGGACATTTGCAATTAAAGATGGGAAGGCTTACCTTAGTGTAGGAGGAGGGATAGTGGCTGATTCTGACCCGGAAAGAGAGTATTATGAGACTTTATATAAAGCCGAGGCTTTAATTAAGGCTTTGGAGAAAGTAAGTGGTGTAAAGATAAAGGGGCTAAAAATAAAGAAGTTTAAGCCTGAAGGAGCTCTCTAATGGATTTAAAGATTTATATCTTTTGGTAGGAGTGCCTTTAGGCACGATTTATCATGAATTGTATCGGGCATAAATGCCCTCCTACCGGCACGATTATATCGGGCATAAATGCCCTCCTACCAGCACGATTATATTGACGAAAGGAGTTACCTAATGGGGTTAAAGATTTATATTAATGGAAAATTTTATCCTGAAAGTCGGGCTAAGGTATCTGTCTTTGACCATGGCTACTTATATGGTGATGGTGTGTTTGAGACTTTAAGATCTGAGGGGGGAGAGGTTTTTAAACTTGATGAGCATCTAAATAGACTGTTTAATTCTGCCCAGACGATTAAACTAAGAGTTCCCCTAACCAAAGAAGAGATAAAGGAGGCGGTCAAGGAGACATTAAAAAAGAACAGACTTAAGAGTGCTTATATCCGGGTTAGTCTTTCTCGGGGTAGGGGAGAGCTCGGATTGAGCCCGAAGAGTTGTTCTTCTCCTAATTTAGTAATTATTGCCAAAGGACCTAAAGGTTACCCCCTTAAGCTTTATCAAAAAGGAGTAGAGGTTATTACTGTCTCTACCCGCAGAAGCGACCCGGCGATGCTCTTTCCTAATATTAAGTGTGCAAATTTTCTCTGGGGAATATTAGCTAAAATTGAAGCTGAGCAAAGGGACGCCTTTGAGGCAATCTTGTTAAACTCTAAAGGAGAGGTTACCGAAGGGACGGTAAGTAATATCTTTATAGTAAAAGAGTCAATCCTGATTACTCCTCCTACTTATGTAGGGATATTGGAAGGGATTACCAGAAATTGTGTAATTGAGTTAGCTAAGAAGATAGGAATAGAAGTAAAGGAAGAGATTATAACTTGTTATGACCTCTATACTGCCGATGAATCTTTTTTAACCAACACTTCCCTGAGGATAATGCCAGTAGTAAAGGTGGATGGGAGGGTAATAGGTAAAGGAAAGCCAGGAAAGATTACCCGAAGATTAATAGTAAATTAATTTTATACAAACCTTATTTTGTTGAAAAATAGGTCGCTGTCCCTAATTTAATAGGTCGCTGTCCCTAATTTAGTTTAGCTCCTTCTCTTTTTAATACCTTCTGTAATTTTTCCACATTTACTTTCCGAGGGGTAGTCTTGTCAGAGAGGGCAAGAGCAGCAGCAGATCCGGCTGCCTGGCCGGTGGCATAACAGATAGGCTGGATTCTAACTGAGGAATGAGCGGCATGAGTAGCCGAGATGGGGCGACCGGCAATAATCAACCCTTCTATCTTTTTGGGTATTAAACAGCGGTAAGGAATACCATAATATGCTCCTTTCTTTAGCTTTTTAATTATTGTTCCTTCTCCTTTGGGATTATGAATATCTAAACCATAGGAGCCAAGGGCAATTGCATCGGAGGGCTTTCTTGCCTGGAGAAGGTCAGCCTCAGACAATATATATTCACCAATAATTCTTCTGGTCTCCCTTATTCCAATCTGAGGAGCAGTGATTAGAAGGTAAGAATTTTCAAATCCCGGAACCTTTTTCCTTAAAAACTTAACTAATTCCATTACCTGTCTTCTAGCTTCAATTTCTGCCGCCGAAAGGTCGCATCTTTTAGTTCCATCAATTCCTAAAACCCTGGTGGTATTAAAATGAATCTGGTCTTCTCTTAAGGTCTCAAACCAGAGGAGATTTTCCCGGGGGTCACCTATCTTCCCTTCTTTCTTTGCCTGAAGATATAGTTTATTTATCTCTTCTCTTTCTGGCATCTTCTTTACATTTACTCCTCCCATCCTGAAATTTAGGGTTGCTGGCTGCATTAATCCATCTTCTTTTCTTCCCTTTTCATAATCTGCTCCAGCATAATAAGCCACATCACCATCACCAGTTGCATCTATTATTAAGTTAGAAAGTAGGATTTCTTTCCCTGATTTAGAGACAACCTCTAATCCTTCAATCTTTTTATTTTTAGTTTTTGCTCCACTAATAAAGGAGTGAAATAATATCTCTACTTTCCTTTCTATTAACATCTCCATCAATACATACTTTAAAATCTCGGGGTCAAAGCAGTGATGGAGACCTCCAAAGTGGGAGCCATCTTTAAATGCATTCTCCTTTTTTAGCTTATTGATTACTTTTTCAAAGACACCAGCAATTATCTTTTTTCTGCCAGCATAGGAGGTCATCCAGGGATAGACTAATCCTGCTGTAGCCATTCCTCCTAAGAAACCATAGCGCTCAATTAAGGTAACCTTAGCCCCTAAGGATGAGGCGGCGATAGCAGCTCCACATCCAGCTGGTCCTCCTCCAGCAATCAGGATGTCGGCACTTTTTTTTCTCACTGCTTCTCCTTTAACAGACGACTTGGATATGACTTTTGATCCAACAGACGACTTGGATATGACTTTAAAATAATTTATTATTAAGGTTATTTACAAAGTCATTTACAGAGTCGTCTGTTTACAAAGTCATTTACAGAGTTGTCTGTTTTATAAGCCCTGATTTGTTTAACTGATAATAATTATCAATTCTTTTAAACTCCAATTCTTTTTTAGAGAAGTTCACTAAAAATCCTATTAATATTTTAGATACTCGCAGTTGGGAAATTAATTGAGCTTTATGATTCTCATTCAACTCTTTTACAGCTTTAACTTCAATTATAACTTTATTTTCCACTAATAAATCTGGTATATATTTACTAACTTCTTTATCCTCATAAATTATAGAATATTCTTTTTTATTCTCCACACTGAAGTGTTTGCTTAATTCAATATAAAGTGCTTTGTGATATGCTTCTTCTAAAAATCCGGGGCCTAAGGTATCGTGGACTTCATAGAATGCTTTTATGATTTTTTCTGTCAATAATCTATATTTAGAATCATCCCATTTCATATGTTAACTACCTTTAACAGACGACTTAGATATGACTTCAAAGCAATTTATTATTAAAGTTATTTACAAAGTCATTTACAGAGTCGTCTGTTTATAAAGTCATTTACAGAGTTGTCTGTTAACAAAGTCATTTACAGAGTTGTCTGTTAAATCTCCTTTATCTGCACAGTTACAACTCTAACTCCTAATTGACCGACACTACCAACAAAAGTTGAGACATAAAGAGTATTGGTCTTGTCTTGATTTTTTACTACCTTAACAATCCGGGCACCCGGGGAGATAACATAGCACTCATTTGCCCCTAATTCTGGCATAATAAAGGTCAAGCCCCGCACACGCAAAGGCAAAGAAGACTGGAGGGTAAGAGTTATAGTGGCTGTTACTTCATTTTGACTACCATCGTTGGCAGGAGAATAATCAACCCAGAGGTGGAGAGGCTCAATTACTTCTACCTTTACCTCTTTATCTTTCACCTTTATTAAAAGGTAGTGATAAAAGCCTCCCTTTTCCGGATAGCTTGTTTCTGCTCCCCCTCCCCCGCTTATGTAATAAGTTATCCCTTCTCTCATAAAGGTTCGGTAAATATGGATATGCCCAGCAAAGACCATCCTAACATTGAATTCTTTTAACAGCTTAGCTACCTTGTCCCGCTCAGCTTTATCTTCCCAGCAGGTAGAGGAAGCTTGGGCATCATCGAACATTGGTTTATGCATAAAGACAAAGAGGTTCTCTTTATCCTCATTTTTCTTTAGGTCTTCCTTTAGCCAGTTATACTGCTTATCTCCTAATGTTCCGGTATCGCCTCTCCTGCCAATCTCTCTATTAATGTCAGTATCTAAGACTATAAAATGTGAGCCTTTATAGTCAAAAGAATAGTAAAGTTTGCCCAGGTATTCCTCATACAATTCTTCCCCTTTTTCTCCAGCTATCTCATGATTACCAACGACATTATAGTAAGGGACTAAGCATCTCTTTATGGTTGAGACATAGTCTTCATACTGCCTTCTAACTTCTTTTTCCTCACAGGCATAGCCAAAGATTAGGTCACCAACATTTATCACAAAATCAGGAGAGATTAAGTTAATCTCCCCTAACATCTCCTTAAAGGAGCGAGCCTGGGGAAGCTCTCTAAAATGGGGGCGACTATCACCAAGGACGATAAAGTGGAAAGAGCCTCTACTTTCAGACTGAGCAAATTCAACCGGGAGCAGAGTGAAAAGGAAGATTAATGAGAAAAACAATCTAACTACTCTCTTTTTAAGTTTCATAATCCTTACCTCCCTTATTTACAAAGTCATTTACAGAGTCATCTGTTAAATCTCTTTTTTCAGATGCTAATTTGGGATTAGGAAATACTATTTTTAATAATATGGGAGTAACTAAAGTAGTGACTAAAGTCATAATAATCATTGAAGAGAAGACATCCGAGCCAATAATTTTTGCCTCCAGCCCAGTGAGAGCAACAATTGAAGCTACCTCTACGCGGGATATCATTCCCACTCCCACTCTTAAGGATTCTAAGTTATTAAATTGAGTTAGTCTTGCTCCGATGAAGCCCCCAGCACTCTTACTGATTATAGCAAAGGCAACAATAAGCAGGACAAATAAGAGCTCCCCACCTAAGGTTTTGGCATCTGCCTCCAGCCCAATACTTACAAAGAAGATGGGAACAAAGAGAGCATAAGCAATAATTTGCACCCGATGCTCTATCTCTTTGTGGAATTTAGTTTGAGCAAAGATTATCCCGACAATATAAGCCCCAGTTATATCGGCAATACCCCCCCAATATTCAGCCGCCCAGGCATAAAAGAAGCAAACCATTAAGGTGAAGGCAAATACTGACTCAGTGGCCTGGACCTTAGAGGCATATTCAGTTAATTTAGGTAAGAATTTAAAGCCAAGATAGATAGAAAGAGCAAAGAAAAGAATTATTTTTATACTTAAGGCAGAAATGCTTACCCAATTTAAGCCAGTTTCACTACGCTCAAAGCCAATTACTAAAGATAAGATTATAATTCCCAAGACATCATCAATTACTGCCGCTCCTAAGATAGTAGTTCCTTCCTTGCTTTGGATTTTCCCTAACTCCATTAAGGTCTGGGCAGTAATACTCACGCTGGTTGCAGTGAGGATAGTCCCAATAAAGATGCTCTCAGCAAGGCTATAGCCAAATAAGAGTGAGAGCCAAGTCCCTCCTAACATTGGCAGGATGACTCCTCCCATTGCTGAGGAGAAGGCAGTCTTTCCTACTTTGAGCATCTCCTTAAGATTGGTCTCCATCCCGGCAATGAACATTAAGAGGATTACTCCCAGGTGAGCTAAATCACTAACAGTTTGTCCTAAGGACTTATCAAAAAAGGGTAAGCCTAATAAATTAATGACTGTTGGTCCTAAGATGACCCCGATCAATAATTTACCAAAGACTGCTGGTTGCCCAATCCGCTGGGATAGAGCTCCCCCTAATTTAGCACAGAAAAGAATAATTACTAAGCAGAGTAATAATTGAAGAGTATGAGTCATAGGTAATTTCTCATCTTCCTACAAGATCTTTCACTTTCATCAATCTGGTTAGATTGGAGCGCTCCAATTCAGTCAATTTTATATTGATATACCTTATTGTCTCCTCAAGATTAGGAATTAAAATATACTCTAAAGCATTCACTCTTCGTCTTGTCCTTTCAATCTCATCTGCTAAATAAGCTACCGATTTCTCAATCTCTGCTAACTTAATTAAAGATGGCAAGGCTTTAAAAAAGGTAAGAATAGAGTTATCTAAATCTCCACAGGTCTCTATAAAGCCATAAGAGAGAGGGGTACCTTTAGGAAGTTTAACTTTAAATTGAGGAACTTTAAGATTTAAAATATTAACCTTTTTTACTTCTAATAAATATTCTCCATAAGGTGAGGCTATTGCCTCTTCCAATACCTCCTTCATTAAAGAGCCTCTTGCAATTAAAAATGTTGAATAAGCATAAGATAGTCTCTTTTCTACATCCTCCCTTACTCTCTTATTCTCTTGGATATACTCTAAAAATCTTCTCATAAGCTCATCCTGTTTATCCTTTAAGAGCTTATGCCCTTTTCGAGCTACCACAAGCCTTTTTTTCAACCTTAATAGCTCCATCCGAGTTGCTTTTACATTAAGTATCAATTTTATCCACTCCCTGCCTGTCAGATAGTGCTGCGGTGTTGCAGTGCTGCGGTTATCCTCTATCGTGTATCCTTCACTTTCTAACTTCTGTCTACTGCCTACTGTCTACTTTCCTGAGGTATTTTTTAATATACTCCTCTCTTATTCTTTTAAGTTCAGATGTTGGAATCATAGAGAGTAACTCCCAACTAATATTTAAAGTCTCCTCAATTGTTCTATCTTCATCCTCTCCTTGATTTATATACTCTACTTCAAACCTATCAGCAAATTCAAAAAATACCTTATCTATATCACTTAAAGCTGCTTTTCCTAAAATCTTCTCAAGCTCCTGTGCCTCTTTCCCTCTGGCATAAGCAGCAGATAGTTGATTGAACACATCGGAATGGTCCTCTCTTGTCTTACCTTCTCCAATCCCTTTATCCTTCAATCGGGATAAAGATTCCATTAAATCTATTGGTGGATAGATGCCTTTCATATGTAACTGTCTAGACAATATTATCTGTCCTTCAGTAATATAGCCAGATAAATCAGCAATAGGATGAGTCTTATCATCTTCAGGCATAGTTAAAATTGGAATTTGAGTAATTGAGCCAGGCTTCCCTTGAATTCTTCCTGCTCTTTCATACATACTTGCTAAATCAGTATAAAGGTATCCTGGATAACCTCTTCTTCCAGGAACTTCCTTTCGAGCGGCTGATATCTCTCTTAATGCTTCAGCATAGTTAGTCATATCAGTTAAAATTACCAATACATGCATATCTTTCTCATATGCTAAATATTCTGCAGTAGTAAATACCATTCTTGGGGTTGCAATTCGCTCTATTGCAGGATCGTTTGCTAAGTTGATAAATAAGACTGCTCGCTCAATAGCACCAGTCTTTCTAAAGTCTGATATAAAGTAATTTGCCTCTTCAAAAGTGATACCCATTGCACCAAATACTACAGCAAATTTCTCCTCTTTACCTAAAACTTTTGCCTGCCTTGCAATCTGGGCAGCTATCTGAGGATGTGGTAGTCCTGACCCTGAAAAGATTGGAAGTTTCTGACCTCTAACCAATGTATTCATACCATCAATACCAGATATCCCTGTCTGGATAAACTCATTTGGATAATCTCTTGCATAAGGATTGATTGGGCTTCCATTTATATCCAATCTCTTCTCTGGTAGAATATTTGGTCCTTTATCTTTTGGTCTCCCTAACCCATCAAATACTCTACCTAACATATCTTCGGATACTGCAAGTTCTATCCCCTTGCCTAAGAATCGAACCTTACTATCAAATACATTAACACCTGTTGCACCTTCAAATAGTTGAATTAAGACTTTATCTTCATTCACTTCTAATACTTTCCCTCTCCTTATCTCACCTGAAGCCAATTCTAACTCTACCAATTCATCATATTTTGCACCTTCTACCTCTTCAACCAATACCAAAGGACCAACAACTTCAGAAATAGTAAGATACTCTTTAAGCATCTCTATCATCCTTTCTATCAACAGATAATGGGACGCAGACTCAGGCAGATAGCCGCAGATTATTTCCCATTTATACTATCCTGATAATCTGCGTCCAATTTCATGCGGTTTCAGCTTTCAGCTTTCTCTCTCCAATCTCTTTTATCTCTTCTTCTATCTTTCTCTCGATCTCATCTAATCTATCAATCTTACTCTCATGGACAGTTCGAGCTCTGGCTATATCCTCTTTTACCTTCATTGAAGATATCTCTTGAATAGATACCTCTTTCTCAAGTGCTTCCTTAGAGTATTCATAAAAATTTAAAACAAGCTTAAGTATCCTATACTGCTTATTTAAAGTAGTATACTGATCATCAGGATGGAATGCATTCTGGTATAGAAAATCTTCTCTTATAGATTTAGCACTCTCAAGTATTAATCTGTCCTCTGGCGATAATGCATCCACTCCTACCAATCGAACAATCTCTTCCAATTCTGCCTCTTGCTGTAGAATCTTTTTTGCCTCTTTTATCATCTGGGGCCATTTACTATCTATCTCCTCTATAAGATACTTTTCAACATTGTCATGATATAATGAATAACTATTAAGCCAGGAAATTGCTGGGAAATGTCTTCTATAGGCCAATTTATCCTCTAAAGACCAGAATACCTGCACTACTCTTAAGGTTACCTGCACAACTGGATCAGAGAGATCACCACCAGGTGGAGAGACTGCACCAATTACTGATAAATCCCCTTCTCTATTGTCAGAGCCTAAGCAGATAACTCTTCCTGCTCTCTCATAAAACTCAGCTATCCTTGTTCCAAGATAAGCAGGATACCCTTCTTCACCAGGCATCTCTTCTAGCCGGCCAGACATCTCTCTCATTGCTTCAGCCCAACGGGAGGTAGAATCTGCCATTAATGCTACACTATAGCCCATATCACGAAAATATTCAGCTATAGTAATCCCTGTATAAACAGAAGCTTCGCGAGCGGCTACTGGCATATTAGAGGTGTTGGCAATAAGCACAGTTCTCTTCATCAGAGGCTTTCCACTTTTAGGGTCTTCAATCTTAGGAAACTCTAAAAGCACATCTGTCATCTCATTACCTCTTTCACCACAACCAACATAGAGAATAATATCTGCATCTGCCCATTTTGCTATTTGATGAAGTACAACTGTCTTCCCTGACCCAAAAGGTCCTGGAATACATGCAGTTCCTCCTTTTCCTATTGGATAAAATGCATCAATTACTCTCTGACCAGTAACTAAGGGTGTAAAAGGAGATAACTTCTCTCTATATGGTCTTGGCTTTCTTACAGGCCATCTTTTAAGCATTGTAATATCCTTAATCTTATCATCTATCTTCACCTTAGCTATAGTCTCCTCAACTTTAAAATCTCCTTCTGTAATCTCTATAACCTCTCCTTCTATATCCTCAGGTACTAATATTTTATGTAAAACTATTGGACTCTCCTGAACAGTGCCTAAAATATCACCAGGAATAACTTTAGCTCTAATATTTACAGAAGGGGTAAAATGCCATCTTCTCTCTCTATCAATAGCAGGTATAGAGATTCCTCTTGTAATATAATCTCCGCTTATCTCTTTTATCTTATCTAAAGGTCGCTGAATTCCATCATATATTGACTCAATCAAGCCTGGAGCTAATTCCACAGATAAAGGTTCACCAGTAGAGAATACTGGCTCTCCAGGACCTAACCCACCTGTCTCTTCATATACCTGAATAGAAGCCTTATCTCCTCTAAGTTCAATAATTTCACCAACAAGCCTCTTCTCACTCACTCTCACCACATCATACATCCTTGCGTCTTCCATATGTTCAGCCACTACTAAAGGTCCAGAGACCTTAACTATTCTCCCCTCCCGCATAAAATCTCATCCCTCCTTAATTTAACCACAAGATTTCACAGATTTTCACAAGACTCTTGATTGTATTTGACCCTTTTCATCTTCTGTGTTAATCTTGTGTAACCTTGTGGTTCTCATTTTTTAATCTTGCTCTTCAAACAGAATATCACTTCCAATAGCCTTCTTTGCATTCATTCTCATCCTCTCCCAGCCTACACCTAAGCTTCCTCTATTATTGGGAATTGTCACAATAGAGGTTAGATACTTTTCATTTAACTCTTTAATTACCTCCTCTACTTTTAAGGCAACTTCTTCAGTAATAAATACAATTGCATAATTCTTATTACATAAATTTTTTAAAGTTTCACACACTTTACCATAATCTTCATCTTCTACAGGAAAGATAGAAATACCAAATGGTTTAAAACCCATAATTGAATCTCTATCACCAATCACTCCAATCTTATCCATAAATCCACCAAATAAAGTAGACAGTAGTCAGTAAAAAAACAATCTCTCTTCTCTCTACTGACTACTCTCTACTCTCTCTAATATGGTCTCCTTTGATAGATTATTCAACTTGCCGATCATAATAACTCTAATGGTTGTTATCTCATTCTCTTTAGCAATAAGGTATCCAATTAATGGCTCAACACCAAAAACAACATACCTTGTCTTACTTAAAAATTCAAGAATAAAATTATTACAGCACCTCTCAAACTGTCTAAATGACCTCTCTTTTTTCCAATCTTTCAATCCCTCCTCCAATACCTTCCTATACGGAGTATATGCCAATCTCTGAAGTAAGGTATCTACCCGCTCTTCATACATTTCTAATAAGGTTTTTTTCTCTATAAATCCAAAGTCTAATAATACCTTTTCTAAAAACTCTCTTTCTAAATTCAACTCCTTTACTCTGATAAATGTTTTTAAATTGGCAAGATCTATAGATATTTGAAAGAATTGTTTAATAAATGGATTGCCCGCCTCTTCACTCTTACTGTAAAGAAGAGAGTATAGCTCTTTATCATAAATAATATCTATTATTTGAGGCTCTTTACTCTTTTCAACCTCTTCTAATGCTTTTTTTACTATCTCTGAAATATTATAAGGTAAATCACCAAATCTCTCCTCTCCAAAAATCTCCTTCAACTTTTCAATATCTATAAGTGCTCCTTCAATCAACAAATTGTCTAAATCTTTCTTAAAATATTTTGATTTGGTTAAACTCTTTAGATTTTGGAAATCATACTTTAAAAGAAAAAGAGCAGTAAGTTTTGGCTCATTAGAAAGGTCTGAGATAAGTTTTAAAACTTTTTTTAACTCGTCGTTTAAAATAGTCTCAAAATCATAGATGCTTTTAAGATTGCTAATACTTGTTGCATACTCTGTCTCATTTAATATATTTAAGACCCCTTGAGCATCAGAAGCCTCTACCATCCTCTCTATTCCTGCCTTATCTATAAGCCTGCTCTCCAATACCCTAATCTTCCCAACTGCAAAAGCATACCTTGTATCTTCCTTAAAATCAATAAAATCAATCATACAATCACCGTCAGTATCTTTGCCACTTCTTTCTCTAACTCTTCTCTTTTAGACTTTAAAAGTGCCTCAAAAGTGTAGGTTTCCTCTTTTCTTCCAATTTTAAATATAAATCCACCTTTAAAATCTCTTAACTTCTCTTCTAATTTAAGTTCACCTTTTTTGCCTTCTCTTATCAAATTAGCATTAACCTTATCTATAAACTCTTGAGTTATTCTCTCCTTATCTTTAGAAGAGATAATAACCCGCTCATCACCTGAATTAGCACTTTCAATTATTAGCTTTTCAATAAGCCTTTGATACTTTTCATCATCAAGATTGATTAAACTCTCTAATGCTTTTTGAAAAGCCTCTTCAATCAACTTCTGTTTCTCACCTAAAAGCTCCTTCCTTGCCTCTAACTCAGCCATAGCCACTATTCTCTCTTTCTGTTGTTTAGCAGAATCCTCTGCATTAGAAAGTAGCTCATCTTTTAATGATTTAGCCTCTCCTTCTGCAGATTGAATAATTTTTTCAGCCTCTTTAGTAGCCTCTTTTTCAACTCTTGCTGCCTCCAGCTCTGCATCACCAATAATTTTACTAACTATATTATCAACAGACATATATTTAAACTCTCCACCTGTCAGAGGTCGGAAGACAGAAGTCAGATGTCTGTCTTCTGTTTCTATATCTTAATTCCAGAAAGTAATAGAAAGGATATAACAAAACCTAAGAGAGCATAAAACTCAACAAATACTCCCAGAACTAAAGCTTTGCCCATCTCTGCTGGCTGTTTTGCTGTCATTAGAATCCCAGCTGCACATACCTTTCCCTGATGAATTGCAGAGAGTAGCCCTGCAAAAGCAACAGGTAGACAGGCAAAAAATATCTGCCAGCCTTGATGTAGGGTAGGGTTAGATAGCTCTCCTCCTACTATTCCAAGTTGCATAGCAGCTAAGAAGCTTATTACAAATCCATAGATTCCTTGAGTTCCTGGAAGAGCTACTAAAATCAAGAACTTACCAAAATTCTCTGGATCTTCACTCAATGCACCTGCACTCGTTTTTCCAGCTAAGCCTACCCCTATACTGGAGCCTATGCCAGCCAATACTACTGCTGAAGCAATCCCTGCCATAGCTATTGTTAATCCTATACCCATCTCAAGCCCCCCTTTATTAGTTATTATATAAAACGCATTAAATACTTGCATTTTTATGTATATGCAAAAATTTATTACGCTACATATAAGACTGACTCCTAATGCCTGATTACTGATGCCTGATTACTGTATATCTTGTCTCTTTAGCAAATGGTTTAAATTGTTTACCCCCACCCTCATAAAATTTAGTAAAGAACTCTACAAACTGTAATCTACAAGTATGAATAAATCCACTCAATGCATTTATAATTATATTGAATAAATGACCAACTACTAAAATAATTATCGTAAGTGCAAATCCTATATATGGTATAGCTATAAATTGAGAAGCAATAGTATTTACAGCTACAGCAAGGACACAAGTTGCCAACCCTAATGCAAATAGTCGGATATATGATAAGACATCACTAAAATAGCCAATAGTTTCATATAAGCCATATAAACCTGCCCCAAATCCAACTATAATATTTTTACTTCTTATTATATGAAATAGGAATATACCTGCAATACCTCCTGTAATCATACATTTTGAGACTAATTCAAAGAATGGTGGTAGAAAGGCGTCTTTAATCAATCCTAAGGTGACAAGATTTGGCACTTTTACCAAACCCATAAGTATAAGTCCTGGAATAAATATTAACCAGGAGCCTTGAGATAAGATTGCTTTTGCAATACTTTTTGTCTTCAACTCTTCATATAGCCTTATCATAAAACCAACTAAGACTTGAATAACACCAACTCCTAATGAAATTAATAAGAATAATGTGGGATTCTTTAAAGGGTCGAAAAGCATTATCTTCTCTCTTATATTTTGAATAAACTTATATTTTGCTGGAAGTAAATTAAAATCTATTCCAAATAAACTTCCTGCAAGAGCACCAACTATAATAGTTACTATTCCAGCTAAGAATAGTAGTTTAAAAAGGTTTTTACCACTTCTTCCAAGCGATAACTTCTTCAAGCCTATATATGTAAGAATAGTAAGAACTATTCCATAGCCAGCATCGGTTAAGCATAAAGCAAAGAATAAGGCAAAGAATGGAGCAAAAAATGGAGTAGGGTCTAACTCTACATAAAGTGGTCGAGAATACAATTCAGTTACAAACTCAAATGGTTCAATAACTCTCTTGTTTGTAAGCTCAATTGGTGGAATCTCATCTTTTGAAGGCTCAGTAATTAAAATCTCTATCTCATTAAACTCTTCCTGCAAACTCTTCTTTAATATCTTAATATCCTCGTCTCTTATCCACCCTTCAAGCATAAAAGATTGAAGAGTAGTTCCAAATGAGTTTTGAATCAGTTTACTATTAAGATTCTGTGAGAAGTAGTCATATAATACCATCAACTTAACTATGGTAGGAGGGCATTTATGCCCGATACAATCGGTAATAGTATTTTGAGTCAACTCCTTAGCTTTATCAAATAATCTCTTCTTCTCTTCTTCTAAACCTACAATTTTATTATGAATATCTTCAATATTTTGAGAAGCCAGCCCTAAAAGAGGAGGAAGAGTTACTATATTTACATTATGTCTTCCTATAATCTCATCAATATCCTCTCTTCTCTCTTTTAAAAAGATAAGAAATATATATTTATCTCTTTTTGTCTCATTTACCACCTGAAGAAAGATTGGGGAAGAGAGATTAAAAAGAGCCTCTTGAAACTTGCTAAATTGTAAAGATGAGACTACTGCTAATAAAGTGTTACATCTTTTAGTATCTTTAATCTCTTCAAGTGAAATATTTAAGTTTTGCCAGTATGAAATCTCTTGAGACTCTGCTTTAAGTTTAGCAATCTCTGAATCTATATATCTCTCTTTGCTCTCTAACTCTTTACACTCATCAACCACTTCTTGAAAATCAAAATTATTGATTGTATCTTGAAACCACTCTTTATCTATCCCAATTTTTGAAGGCAAAAAAGTTGCTATCATACCTTTTGCTTTCTCAAATTGTGAAAGATAGCTTATTGCATAATCTATCAAATTTATCTTCTTCTCTAACTCTTCATCAGAAATTTTTGGTTTTGCAAGTAAATCCTGATAATCTTTTTCTATATCAATCACTTGCACTAAACCCAATTCATGAAGTTTACCAACAATATTTGCTCTTTGTGAACTATGTCCAATAATTTTTACCTTTAAAATCTTAGCTATACCCATCTAAACCCCTTCTCGCTTATCGCATTAACTTATATAGAATTAAGAGTTGAGACAAATCTAATTTCTTAATCCTTTCTCCTTACTCGTTTCTGTTTTCAATAATCTCTCTACAATAAAAGAGACTGCTTTATCAAGATTACTTAAACCCTTCTTCCTCAATTCCTCTCTCTCATTCTCATTCTCTCTTTTTATCAACTGAGCCTTTCTCTCTCCTTCTTCCTTTGCTTTATCAATAATAGATTGCTTCTCTACCCTACCCTCTTCCTTAGCTTTATTGATAATCTCCTTAGTCTTTTTCTTTGCATCATCTACAATTGCTTGAGCTTTAATCTTTACTTCTCCTCTAAGATTTTCTGCCTTCTCTTCTACTTCCTTTATCTTTTTAATCACATTGACACTCAAAATATCCACCCCAATTACGAGAGTTTAAGAGCTCTTAGGTAACCCCCCTTCTCCCCAACTCTGTAACTCTGAAACCTCAACCCCTTGATTCCTTGAATCCTTTAGAATCTATTTTAAACACTTTTGATAAAAATGTCAAGCTCTTACACCTTTGACTGTAGAGTCACCATAAGAAGCAATAAAAATAGTGACGGAGAAAGATTAGCAGGACCTTAACTTTCATTCATATACCAGTGAGGAGTAGGGGAAGAAAGTAGGATTTAATCCTTGAGGGGAGACGCATTAAGTCATCTAAAATGTAACCGAAAGGGTATTGGTTGAATCGAACTGCTGGGGCAGGATTTATAATCCTGCCCCCACAATGTATGGGGATTTCAAATCCCTTCTTACCTTACGGTCAGGAGAACAAATCCTGACCGAGCAGGCAACCTGTGGTTGGGTTACCTATTCCTGAGCCTGAAAGGTGCAGGCTTAAATGACTTGACAGGGAGAGAAGGGGAAAAAGGAATAGAGCTTCCCTCTAGAGGTAG
>Ga0066637_10001249_pt1 | contig 16359 bp, 9 predicted proteins | sample CryGeyCG2014_020_FD_62737 | JGI IMG/M metagenome (GOLD analysis project Ga0066637, IMG submission 62737) | Groundwater microbial communities from aquifer - Crystal Geyser CG08_land_8/20/14_0.20 | ecosystem: Environmental > Aquatic > Deep subsurface > Groundwater | place: USA: Utah: Grand County...
TATAATAATAACTAAAGTCATTAGTCCTGATAAGCATTAATTAAAATATAAGTCCTTAAAAAAAATGGTTAGAAGAAATTATAGAAGAAAAAAAATAACAAAAGTTAAGAGCAGTTTAAGTTCAGGGAATTCTAGAAATAGAAAAAAATATGTTAAAAGAAGACCTGAAGTTTATGGTATTTTAATACTAATGGTTTCAGTACTACTATTTTTTAGTGTGTATGGCTTTTCAAATTCTGGTTTTATAAATATATCTGTGAATAATTTTTTATCTTTTACTTTTGGAGTTGGTAAGTTCCTGGTACCTTTCATGCTTTTATTCTGGGGTTTTAGCTTCTTCCTAAAGAGGATCCGCCTGTTACCTTCAAGTTTTGGGTGGGGATTTTTTCTGTTATTTTTCTCTATACTGGGAATTCTAAGTTTAAGAAAAATCTTTCTTTTCAACAACTTTAATTATGCGGATATTTTTGATAAAGTTCTGGTAAAAACCAGGGGCGGGATTGTAGGAGCCGGGATTTTTTATGGCTTATATAAGCTCTTTAGCAGCGCTGGTGCTGTGGTAGTGCTGGGTGTTTTACTGATTATATCAATATTGATTATTACAAAGATATCCCTTATAGATATTGGTAAAAAGATAATCTACTTACTTAAAAAAATAAATTTTAAGTCTGTGGGTAATTTATTTAAAAGAAGAAGTACGGAAGACGAATATACAGTGTTAAAAAAGCCGTTTATAGATGAAAAAGAAATTTATGGCAGTGATGAAAAAATTGACTCAAAAAGAATTGAAGTTACCAGTAATGCTTATAGGGCATTTAAGGAAAAATTTGAAACGCAGGATGAATCTATAAAAAAAATTAGCACAATTGAAGCTGCTAGTGATCAATTAAAAATACCAACAGTAAAAAGCGGCGATCTGGAAAACAACTATAGATTACCTCCTATAAATTTACTGAAGAAATCCAGGGATTTGCCTTCCAAATTATATAAGCAAGGCGTAAAGGAAAGAGTTCATATCTTAAATAGACTGTTCAGTGACTTTAATTTAGATGCCAGAATAGACAGGGTGGTTAGTGGTCCTACTGTAACCCTTTATGAAATGAAACTTTCACCGGGGGTGAAAGTTCAAAGATTACTTAGTCTGGAAGATGACTTTTGTGTTGCTCTTGGTTCACCAGATTTAAGGATTCATACTCCTATACCCGGGAAATCTGCTATTGGTATTGAGGTACCCAATATTGTTAGAAGTATTGTTACTCTGGGGGATATTTATTCTGATGATGATAAGAACTTAACTGATAATTTGTTAAATGTTCCTTTAGGCAAGAATCTCTCAGGGAATATTATTTATATGGACATAATTAAAATGCCGCATATTCTTATTGCCGGTGCTACTAATTCAGGAAAAAGCTCATGTCTTAACAGCATCATCATTTCTCTTCTTATGAAGGTAAGACCCAGTGAAGTTAGATTTATTATGATCGACCCAAAAATGGTAGAGCTCAGTATTTATAATGGAATACCTCACCTTTTATCACCAGTGGTAATAAATCCAAAGAGGGCTGCTTCAGCCCTTGCATGGGTGGTAGGGGAGATGGAGAAAAGGTTTAAAATACTGGTTGAAAGAAATTTCAAATCCCTGGAAATGTACAATTTTGAGGCAAAAAGAAATGAGAATGAGTATGAGAATTTCAAACCTTTACCGCACGTATTAGTATTTATTGATGAATTGGCTGACCTAATGATATTATCAGCATCGGAGGTAGAGGACAGCATCTGCAGGATTGCACAAATGGGAAGAGCAGTTGGTATTCATTTAATAATATCTACCCAGAGACCTTCGGTTAACATAATAACAGGGTTGATCAAAGCAAATATACCTTCAAGAATAGCATTTATGGTTACATCAAATGTTGATTCCAGGGTTATCCTGGACTGCGGTGGGGCAGAAAAATTAGTTGGAAAAGGAGATATGCTATATTTACCTTACTATTCCAATAGACCGGAAAGAATTCAAGGAGCTTTTGTAACTTCAAGGGAAATAGAGATGATTACCGGATATATAAGGAATATCAGCAGTCCTGAGTATAGTTTAGAAGTTTCAAAAAGAATAAGCGATGAAAAAAAGGATATGCATGATGAAGACGATCTATTCTATGATGCTTTAAGAGTAGTTGTAGATTTCGGGCATGCATCAGCTTCATTATTACAGAGAAGGCTAAAGATAGGTTATTCAAGAGCTGCAAGAATTCTTGATCAAATGGAAGATAGAGAATTAATTAGCGCCTATGATGGTAGTAAGCCCAGAGAAGTATTAATCTCAAAGGTGGATTTAATCAAGTTATTAGAAGAAAAAGAAAATTAGAAATTTTTATAAGTTTCAAATATGAATTGTTCAATAATAAACGTAGGAACTGAACTAAATCTGGGACTAATACAGAACAAAAATTCCCAATATATAGCGGAAAGAATTACTGATCTGAGTATAGAATGCAAATATATGTTTACTGTTAGTGACAGCCTGAGTGAAATATCTAACGTATTAAGACAAAGTTTGAAATATAGCGATTTAATAATAATAAGTGGAGGATTGGGTCCTACTGATGACGATGTTACCAGAAGTGCAGTTGCTTCAACTTTGAATTTAAAACTAACAAGAGACAGGAGCCTTGATGATACCAGTCTGAAATTTATTAAAAAATCAAAGAATAAAAAAATTACCGAGAGATTGCTACGCCAATCTTATATTCCCGAAAATTCTTTTCCAATTAGACCGAGATTGGGAAGCGCTTCCGGATTCAGGATAGAATTAGGCAGCAAGCAGATAATATTCTGCATTCCAGGAGTTCCGAAAGAGATGGAAAGTATGTTTGAATATGACGTTATACCTTTCTTAGAAGATAGGAAAAGAAATAAAAGTTTAAGAGGTAATAAGTTTGAAATAAGAAAGTCTACACTTCTAACTACTGATATCAGTGAAACAGAGATAGAAGAAAAGATTAAGGAGGTTGTAAGTGAAGCAAAGAAGATTAATGTTGAGATAGGGATTACTGCTGATCCAGGTTTAACAAAAATAATACTGGTGGCAAAATCACCGGACAGTGTAAAAGCTAATAAGAATTTAAAAAGAATTGAAGAGAAGATTACCAGTAAATTGGGAAACTATTTTTATGGAAAGGATGATACTTTAATTTCTGATAACTTAAAAGAAACTATAGCAAAAATTGGCGGCAGGTTAACTATCAGTATAGCTGAATCAATAACCGGTGGCCTTATAAGCAGTATTATTACCGATACACCTGGAAGTTCCAGGTTTTTCCTGGGAGGTATAGTATCTTATTCAAACTATTCAAAAATTAAATTACTTGATATAGATGAGAATATCCTGGATAAATACGGAGCTGTGAGCAGAGAAGTATGTCTGGTTATGGCAGAAAAGGTGAGGAAAATTTTTAATTCTGATTACGCATTAAGCGTGACTGGATTTGCAGGACCGGAGGCGGAGTATAAAAGAGTAGGTCTGGTATATTGTTGTATATTGGGACCTGGTGGATATGAGAAAATATTTGAGAAAAAATTTCTGGGCAGTAGATGTGAGGTAAAATTCAGGACCGCACAATTTATACTAAATGAGCTCAGGGCAGCAATAGGAGAAAAGTATTATAGGAAAGAAAGAATTAGTGAAAGAAGATAAAAATAATTTTGAAAAGAGACTATTTATAGCTATAGATATTCCGGAATTTATAAAGGATAATATATATAATTTTACAGCAGCTTTATTGAAAGAAGAAAAACAAATAAAAGTAGTATCAGCTCCAAATATTCATATAACTTTAAAATTTTTAGGGAATATAAATACAGGCAAAGTAAGTAAAATAGAAAAAGCTATAAAGGAAACAGCTGATACATTTAGAAGATTTAAGTATGAAATTAATGGAAAGATAAATGCATTTCCAGGCCCAAATAATGCCAGAGTTGTTTTTTTGGAGATAGGTAATGGAGGAAGGCAGATATCTGAAATTTATAATGAGTTAGAAAATAATCTTAGCGGGGTTAAAATAAGAAAAGAAAAAAGAAAGTTTTTTCCCCACATTACTATTGCCAGAATAAAGAATAAAAAGAATGTAGGACAACTTGTGAATAACCATGAAATGGATTCAGTTGATCGGTTGGATTGTTTAGAAATTACATTATTTGAAAGCAAGCTGAAACCCCAGGGAGCTGAGTATACTATTCTTAATAAATTTAGTCTAAAATAAAAAGATATTTATAAATATAATTTTACTATTTAAAAATATTTTTAATATGTTAAAATAGGCTTATGGACAATTGCACATAAGATAATATTTATTTATTATATCATTTTTACATGAGTGTTATTTATTGGGGGGTTTAATATGGATAGGGAGAAAATTATTGATGATACAGTATCTCAAATTGAAAGGAAGTATGGTGGCGGCGCCATAATGAAATTAGGAGATAAAAGTTCGATAATGGATATAGGATACATATCTACCAATTCTTTAGAACTTGATATAGCATTGGGAATAGGAGGAATTCCCAGGGGAAGAGTTACTGAAATCTTTGGACCAGAAGCTTCAGGAAAAACAACCCTTGCTCTGCATATTATTGCGAATGCTCAAAAAGATGGGGGTATAGCAGCTTTTATAGATGCTGAGCATGCATTAGATCCCGGTTATTCCAGAAATGTGGGTGTTAATATTGAAGAGCTTCTACTGTCTCAACCAGATAATGGTGAACAGGCTCTGGAAATATGTGAAATTCTACTGAAAAGCGGTGCACTGGATGTAATAGTGATAGATTCAGTTGCTGCTCTTGTGCCAAAAGCGGAATTAGAAGGCGAGATAGGAGACTCTCATGTAGGACTTCAGGCAAGATTGATGTCACAAGCTTTAAGGAAAATAACCGGGGTGGTAAGTAAGACCAGAACTTCAGTAGTTTTTATTAACCAGCTTAGAGAAAAAATAGGAGTTATGTTTGGCAACCCGGAAGTAACACCTGGGGGCAGAGCTTTAAAATTTTATGCATCGGTAAGAATAGATATTAGAAGAATTGACAGCATTAAGAGTGGAACAGATGCTGTTGGTAATAGGATACGGGCAAGAGTAGTAAAAAATAAAGTAGCGCCTCCTTTTAAAAGTGCTGAATTCGATATAATGTATGGAAGGGGAATATCCAGGGAAGGAAGTGTATTGGATGTGGGTACTGAGATGGGAATTATAGATAAAAGCGGTTCATGGTACTCATATAAAGATGAACGCATCGGACAGGGTAGGGAAAATGCAAAAATGTTTTTAGTTCAGAATATCAAGGTAATGGATGAAATTGAAGAAAAAGTTAAAAGTATGCTTAATATAGATACCGGTAAAAAAGAAAAGAAAGATATTGTAAAAGAAAAAAAATAAATTTTTATAAATATAAATATACTGTGTCTCTGCTACCTTTAGCCTAGCCATCTCTTTCTCTGTCATGTGATATATTTCCTCTCTTGTATTCATAGGTGACATTTTCCCTGAATAACTTGGAGGTGACAATATCGCAGAATAACAGCATGAGGCAATTCTGCTATTGAATTGTACCGCCTTAGTGTTATAATATACTATGCTAAGTAAGTGTTGCATTAAGTTTTACATGGTAGCTTAGCCGAAAGCCTCTTATTTCAATGATGGGGATAACGGCAAAAACGTCTTGAAACGGGCGTTATACTATCGTTAATGGATTCAATGAAATCTTTGATAGTGAAAATTTTAGGGAAACTAAATAGTCGCCTGTAAGTTTTGGATTATAGCGAAATTTGGTCAGTACCTAAGAACCAGCTGACTTTGGTCGTGCAGAGTTTCAGATTCAACTGAAAACTACTTTTGTATTTTTATTGACAATTTGAATTTATTGTGATACTTTGCTGCAGGTTATTTTTTGTTCTTTGAGAACTAAATAGTGTAAGTGTCTTTGAGCAAAATTCGTGAGAATTAATAGTTTTTTTTGAGAGTTTGATCCTGGCTCAGGACTAACGCTAACGGTGTGCATAATACATGCAAGTCAAACGGGCAATGCGAGAGTAGCAATACTCCTGCAAAGCCAGTGGCGAACGGGTGAGTAACGCGTAGGTAATCTGCCCTGGAGATTAGGATAACTTTCCGAAAGGAAAGCTAATACTGAATACTTTATATTTTTCGCATGATTAATATAACAAAGGTAGCCGCAAGGCTTCCGCTTCAGGATGAACCTGCGTCCTATTAGCTTGTTGGTAAGGTAACGGCTTACCAAGGCTATGATGGGTAGCCGGCCTGAGAGGGTGATCGGCCACACTGGGACTGAGATACGGCCCAGACTCCTACGGGAGGCAGCAGTAGGGAATATTGCGCAATGGGCGAAAGCCTGACGCAGCGACACCGTGTGAAGGATGAAGGTCTTCGGATCGTAAACTTCTGTCAATTGGGGACGAAGGTAATAAGGTTAATAGCCTTTATTATTGACGGTACCCAATAAGGAAGTCTCGGCTAACTCCGTGCCAGCAGCCGCGGTAAGACGGAGGAGGCAAGCGTTGTCCGGAATCATTGGGCGTAAAGAGCGCGTAGGCGGTTTTTCAAGTCGTATGTGAAAACTTCAGGCTTAACCTGATGATTGCATATGAAACTGGATAACTTGAGTACAGCAGAGGAAAGTGGAATTCCTGGTGTAGCGGTGAAATGTGCAGATATCAGGAAGAACACCAGTAGCGAAGGCGGCTTTCTGGGCTGTTACTGACGCTGAGGCGCGAAAGCTAGGGGAGCGAACAGGATTAGATACCCTGGTAGTCCTAGCCGTAAACGATGGACACTAGGTGTGGGAAGTTATCGACGCTTTCTGTGCCGAAGCTAACGCATTAAGTGTCCCGCCTGGGGAGTACGGCCGCAAGGCTAAAACTCAAAGGAATTGACGGGGGCCCGCACAAGCGGCGGAGCATGTGGCTTAATTCGACGCAACGCGAAGAACCTTACCAAGGCTTGACATCATATTGACGGTTGTAAAAATACAACTTCTCTTCGGAGCAATATGACAGGTGGTGCATGGCTGTCGTCAGCTCGTGTCGTGAGATGTTGGGTTAAGTCCCGCAACGAGCGCAACCCCTTTTCCATGTTGCTAACAGTTCGGCTGAGCACTCTTGGAATACTGCCGGTGTAAAACTGGAGGAAGGTGGGGATGACGTCAAGTCCTCATGCCCTTTATGTCTTGGGCTGCACACGTGCTACAATGGCCTATACAAAGAGTTGCGATACTGCGAAGTGGAGCTAATCTCTAAAAATGGGTCTAAGTCCGGATTGAAGGCTGAAATTCGCCTTCATGAAGTAGGAGTCGCTAGTAATTGTGGATCAGCATGCCACAGTGAATACGTTCCCGGGCCTTGTACACACCGCCCGTCACACCACGAAAGTCGGAAACACCCGAAACCAGTGTACCAACCGGTAACGGAGGAAACTGTATAAGGTGGAGTCGGTGATTGGGGTGAAGTCGTAACAAGGTAGCCGTACCGGAAGGTGCGGCTGGATCACCTCCTTTCTAGGGAGTTAAATTTTGTTTTCCAGGAATAAAAGCCTGGAAAAGTTAATGTCGGTCTTACACTATTTAGTTCTGAGAGAATACAGATAAATAGTAGTTATTGTTCTTTGAAAACTTCATAGCGATGTCATAGATAATCAAGTTAATAAGGGCATATGGTGGATGCCTTGGCGATAAAAGGCGAAGAAGGACGTGGTTGGCTGCGATAAGCTTCGGTGAGCCGTCAAACAGGCTTTGATCCGGAGATTTCCGAATGGGGAAACCTATTATCCTTAATCGGATAATATTGCTGTCTGAATACATAGGGCAGTAAAGTTAACCAGGTGAACTGAAACATCTAAGTAACCTGAGGAAGAGAAATCAATTTAGAGATTACCTCAGTAGCGGCGAGCGAACGGGTAACAGCCCAAACCTATTGGATGTTAAAGCCCACAAGCGTTGTTCAATAGAGGTTGTAGGAATTATGGTGTGTATTTGTGGATGCACATGAGAGTTAAAAAACTATTTAATAGTAGAATAGCTTGGAAAAGCTGGCCATAGATGGTAAAAGCCCGGTATACGAAATTAAATAGCCTCTCACATAATTTCCTGAGTACAACGGAACACGTGAAATTCCGTTGGAATCTGCGAGGACCAACTCGTAAGGCTAAATACTTTTATCGACCGATAGTGAACTAGTACCGTGAGGGAAAGGTGAAAAGTACCCCGGGAGGGGAGTGAAATAGAACCTGAAACCATATGCTTACAAGTAGTAGGAGGCACATTAGGTGCTGACTGCGTGCTTTTTGTAGAACGAACCTGCGAGTTACAGTATGCAGCAAGGTTAAGTTTAGTTAAACGGAGCCGAAGCGAAAGCGAGTCTGAATAGGGCGCCAGAGTTGTATGCTGTAGACCCGAAGCTGAGTGATCTATCCATGGCCAGGGTGAAGCGAAGGTAAAACTTTGTGGAGGCCCGAACCCACTAAGGCTGAAAACTTAGGGGATGAGCTGTGGATAGGGGTGAAAGGCCAATCAAACTCAGAGATAGCTGGTTCTCCTCGAAATAGCTTTAGGGTTAGCCTTAAGTGTTTGATTCTGGTGGTAGAGCACTGAATGGACTAGGGACCTTACAAGGTTACCAAATCCAATTAAACTCCGAATGCCAGGATTTTATAGCTTAGGAGTCAGACTGTGAAGGATAAGCTCCATAGTCAAAAGGGAAACAGCCCAGACCATCGGCTAAGGTCCCAAAATATATGCTAAGTGGTAAAGGATGTAAAGTTACCCAGACAACCAGGATGTTTGCTTAGAAGCAGCAATCATTTAAAGAGTGCGTAACAGCTCACTGGTCAAGTGATTATGCGCCGAAAATTCAACGGGGCTCAAGCATATTACCGAAGCCATGGATTCTGATTTATCAGAATGGTAGAGGAGCGTTCTGTAAAGGCTGAAGCTTAATTGTAAGATTAGGTGGACTTTACAGAAGTGAGAATGCAGGTATAAGTAACGAAAGACAGGCGAGAAACCTGTCCGCCGAATACCTAAGGTTTCCTGGGGAAGGTTAATCCTCCCAGGGTTAGTCGAGACCTAAGCCGAGGCCGAAAGGCGTAGGCGATGGATAACAGGTTAATATTCCTGTACGACCAAATTATGTTTGATCAATGGGGTGACGTAGAAAGGTAGGCCATCGTGGTTTGGTTGACTACGTGTAAGCGTGTAGGGTGCTAATCAGGAAAATCCGGTTAGCATTAAACCTGAGACGTGATACCGATCCAATTATGGCGAAGTGGTTGATCCTATGCTACCAAGAAAAACCTCTAGGTAGTAATTTGGTTCTCGTACCAAAACCGACACAGGTAGGTAGGTAGAGAATACTAAGGCGATCGAGATAACCCTTGTTAAGGAACTCGGCAAAATAACCCCGTAACTTTGGGATAAGGGGTACCCCAGTAGCGTGAAGAAACTTGCTTTTGGAGCGCGAAAAGGTTGCAATAGAAAGGCTCAAGCGACTGTTTACTAAAAACACAGGTCTCTGCTAAGTCGTAAGACGATGTATAGGGGCTGACGCCTGCCCGGTGCTGGAAGGTTACGAGGAGAGGTTAGGACTTCGGTCCGAAGCTTCGAATCTAAGCCCCAGTAAACGGCGGCCGTAACTATAACGGTCCTAAGGTAGCGAAATTCCTTGTCGGGTAAGTTCCGACCTGCACGAATGGCGTAACGATTTGAGCACTGTCTCAACAAGGGGCTCGGTGAAATTATATTATTGGTAAAGATGCCAATTTCCCGCAGAAGGACGGAAAGACCCCGTGAACCTTTACTGTAGCCTGATACTGGATTTTGGTCTATCATATGCAGGATAGGTAGGAGGCTTTGAAGCCAGGGCGCTAGCTCTGGTGGAGCCAACGGTGAGATACTACCTTTGGTATTCTAGAATTCTAACTACGTACCGTTATCCGGGCGTAGGACAGTGGCAGGTGGGCAGTTTGACTGGGGCGGTCGCCTCCTAAAAAGTAACGGAGGCGTCCAAAGGTTCCCTCAGAGTGTTTGGCAATCACTCATAGAGTATAAGAGCATAAGGGAGCTTAACTGTGAGATCGACAGATCGAGCAGAAACGAAAGTTGGGTCTAGTGATCCGGCGGCTCATAGTGGTATGGCCGTCGCTCAACGGATAAAAGGTACTCCGGGGATAACAGGCTTATCTCCCCCAAGAGTCCATATCGACGGGGAGGTTTGGCACCTCGATGTCGGCTCATCGCATCCTGGGGCTGTAGAAGGTCCCAAGGGTTTGGCTGTTCGCCAATTAAAGCGGTACGCGAGCTGGGTTTAGAACGTCGTGAGACAGTTCGGTCCCTATCCTCTGTGGGCGTAGGAGAATTGAGGGAACTTGTCCCTAGTACGAGAGGACCGGGATGAGTAAACCTCTGGTGTGTCAGTTGTCCTGCCAAGGGCATTGCTGATTAGCCAAGTTTATAAGGGATAAGTGCTGAAAGCATATAAGCACGAAGCCCATCCCAAGAATAGTTCTCCCATCCCTTGTGGATTAAGACCCCATGTAGATTACATGGTTGATAGGTTAGAGGTGTAAGCACAGCAATGTGTTTAGCCGACTAATACTAATTGGTCGAAGACTTAATTATCTATGAAACGCTATGAAGCTTTGAGAGAACAGTACTTTTAGAATATATAAGCTTACGGTGGCTATAGCGAAGGGGCAACACTTGTTCCCATCCCGAACACAAAAGTTAAGCCCTTCAGCGCCGATGGTACTATACTGGCAACGGTATGGGAGAGTAGGTCGTCACCGTATTTTTTATTCATAAAAAATTTAATAGGTAAGAGTATAATATATCAAACTGTCTTGCATATATTCCATCTTTTAACTTATAGATAACCCTTAACTCAATTACAAAAATGCATATAAGGAAAGAAAGAATCAATGAACCTTTATTAAAAATTTACTCTTTTATTATCTTCTAAATATGTATATAATACAGGATATGATACATTATTTATTACACAAATAGTAGAAAATGAATCAAATAAGAACCTTAGGAAAAGTAAGTGCATATTTAATTACCAAGCTTTTTGAGGAAAATAAGCCAATTTTTACTATTTCTGATGCCCAGGGTATTCTTAATAGAAATTATAATAAAACAACAGATCTATTAAGTGAATTAGTAAAGAGAAAAGTCATTACCCGTCTTAAAGATGGTAAGTTTTTAATTATTCCTCAAGAAATTGGAAATGTTGATAAATATTTCGGTAATTGGCTTGTTGCAGCAAGAGAAGTGGTTAATTCACCTGGATATTATGTTGGTTTTTATAGTGCGATGCAGTATTGGGGTATGCTTACACAACCATTGTTTAAAATTTTTATAGCAACACCAAAAAGACAGATTGTCCCTAACCAGATGAAGGATAGCCTTATTTTAGTTTATGTAAAAGAAAAATTTATCTGGGGCATAAAAGAGGAGTGGGTTACTCAGACTCAAAAAGTTAGAATATCTGATTTGGAAAAGACAATTTTAGATGCCTTAATGCATCCTCAACATTGTGGTGGAATTACAGAAATTACTAAAGGGATTTGGATAATTAAAGATAAGATTGACTATAATAAAATAGAGGAATATACAAAGAAATATGGTAAAAATGTAGTGGCTAAACGATTAGGTTATATTTTAGAAATACTTGAAATTAACAAACAACCTTTATTATCGGTTCTAAAACAGTATGTAAAAAATCGTTATGACTTACTCGATCCTACAATGCCTTATGAAAATAAAAATAAAAATACCTGGCGATTGATTGACAATATTGGAAAAAATCAGATTCTTAATTTAATAAAATATTAATTATTAATATGATTAGTTATTTTCAAATCCAACGATTAGCATCTCAAAAAGAAGTATCAGAGGATATAATCGAGAAAGATTATTTTATAGAACTAATATTGTATTATTTAAGTGATGACGATTTTTTTAATGAAAGAGTTGTCTTCAGAGGAGGTACGGCTTTAAAGAAGATTTATTTTTCTGACTATCGCTACTCGGAAGATCTGGATTTTTTAATAAAAGATAAAGAAAAACTTTCAGATTATTCGCAAAGGTTTGATAAAATTCTTATAAAGATTTCATCTGATTTTCCATTTAAACCAGCCAAAACCTCAAGATTAAATAATGACAGACTCCAAATTTTTATAAGCTATGATATTGTTTCAGATATTAGAGTAATAAAAGAATTAAAGTTGGATATTTTAAAAGATGTTTTTATTCCTTCTTTTAGAAAGAAAAAAATTATTTTTACATACCAGGATTTTAAAGAAAAGGATTGTAAACTTAATACATATACTTTGGAGTCAGTAGCAGCAGATAAAATTTCCAGAATATTAGATGTTGATAAAGAAGCGCGAGATATCTACGATTTGTGGTATCTTTTAAATTTGGGTTTAGATATTCCCAAAATAAAGGAGGTTTTAAAAAAAAGATTTGGGTATGAATTATATTCTCCCAATCTTTTAAACGAGATTAACTTCGAGTCCTATAAAAAATTATGGAAAATAAGATTGGATAGACAAGTTAAGAATCTGCCTCAATATGAATTAGTAATAGATCAGTTGGAAAAGTTGATTAAAAATAAACTATTTTAGCATCAAAGTGTTTAGGTATATAAGATTTGTTCTCATCCCGAACATAAAAGTTAAGCCCTTCAGAGCTGACAGTGCTATAATAAAAACATTGTGGGAGATAAAATAGCCGCTGTTTTTTATAATAGGTTATAAAAAAATTAAATTTTCCAACTTTTTAGTGCTCAATTGGATAAAAATTATAAAAATAATGGGATTTATTTTTAAATAAAATATTTAAAATAAAATAATTCTATATTTTTACAAAATTTTTTCTAATTTTGTGAATTTTTATAATTTTAACTATGTTTTAAATAAAATTTTTAGTATAATCATAAAAATATTTAATTTATTAAAAAAATAGTGTATTTTATTGAATATTTAAAAAAATGGAAGTTTTAAAGAGAATAAAATAATATTATTTATAAAAATTATACCAGAGGAAAATAATGAGTAAAGATTTGGAAATAATAAAGGACAAATGTGACAGGGAAAATTTCGAAAAAATAGTTAAAATAAAAAATAATTATCTTTTTAAGTTCATTGCAAAATTTGTAAAACTTTTTAATCCTAAATCAATCTTTGTTTGTAATGATTCTGAAAGTGATTTTAATTATATCAGGAATAAGACTATAGAAGATGGTGAAGAAAAGAAACTTTCGATGGAAGGACATACAGTTCATTTTGATGGTTATTATGATCAGGGTAGAGATAAAGAACATACCAGGTTGATGATTCCAAAAGGAGTTTATCTGGATCCTAATCTGGATACAATAGACAAGGAAAGGGGACTTGAAGAAATTTTATGTATTATGAAAGACATAATGCATGACAGAGAATTATATGTCCTGTTTTTTTGTTTAGGACCGGTTAATTCTAAATTCGCAATTCCTGCTGTTCAATTAACTGATTCAAGCTATGTAGCGCATTCTGAAATTATACTTTATAGACCCGGATATGAAGAATTTAGAAGGCTTGGAAATTATAAAGATTACTTCCAATTCGTACATTCGGCTGGAGAAATTAAAGATGGAGTAAGTGTAAATATTGATAAAAGAAGAATATACATGGATACTGAAGAGGATATTGTATATTCCGTAAATACTCAGTACGGGGGGAATACCATTGGGCATAAGAAACTTGCAATGCGTCTTGGAATAAATAGAGCTTCGAAAGAAAATTGGTTAACTGAACATATGTTTATTTCCGGAATACATGGTCCGGAGGGTAGAGTAACATATTTTGCCGGTGCTTTTCCATCAATGTGTGGAAAGACTTCTACAGCAATTATTCCTGATGAAACAATAGTGGGAGATGATATTGTCTATATTAAGAAAATTGAAAATAAGGTATATGCAGTTAATGTGGAAATAGGTATTTTTGGAATAATAGAAGATATTAACCCGGATGGTGATCCGTCTATATGGAAAGTTCTAAATGAGCCAAATGAGATTATATTTTCAAATGTACTTGTAACCGAAGATGGATATGCTTACTGGGTAGGAAAGCCTGAAGAAGTACCTGAAAGAGGAATAAATCATTCAGGTGAGTGGTATCCGGGTAAGAAAGACTCTCAAGGAAAAGAGATAACCCCTTCTCATAAGAATGCAAGATTTACAGTTAATCTTAAAAATTTAGATAACCTTGATATAAATTATGATAATCCCACTGGTGTTGAAATAAAGGGAATAATATATGGAGGAAGGGATTCAGATACACTTGTACCGGTACAGGAGGCATATAACTGGGATCATGGAATCATAAGCATGGGCGCATCTATAGAATCAGAAACAACTGCAGCTACTCTTGGTAAAACAGGTGTGAGAACCTTCAATCCTATGTCAAATCTGGATTTTCTTTCAATCCCTGTTGGTAAATATATAGATATTAATCTTAAATTTGGAGAGTCACTGAAGAATCCACCTAAAATATTCGGTGTTAATTATTTTTTAAAGGATAACGAGGGTAATTATTTAAATGAAAAGACCGATAAAAGGGTATGGCTTAAGTGGATGGAGCTCCGTGTTCATGAAGAAGTAAAGGCAATTAATGTTGGTACAGGTTTTATTCCAGAATATGAAGATCTTAAAGTATTATTTAAAAGTGTTCTCGGACGGAATTACAGCCAGGAAGAATATATAGAACAATTTACATTAAGAGTTCCGGAAAACCTCTCAAAAATAGATAGGATTATAAAAATTTATAATGAGCTGGGTCCCGGGGTTCCAGATATATTATTCAAAATACTTGAAGAGCAGAAGTCAAGACTGGAGAGTTTAAAAAATAAAAAAGGAGAATATATTTCTCCGCTTGCATTTTAGATCCTTTCTCAGATTTTATATGATTTAGACAGGTATTGATAATTATCGGTCAAACTTGTACATAACCAGGCCGCTGCAGGGTTTGGGATAGAAATAGGTGGATTTATCTGGTATCAGATAACCACCCATACAAATTCTTTCCAGTTCTTTTACCGTAGGTGCATTTAACAGCACTCCAATATCAAATTTTTTACGGTCAATGTTCTCTAATACATTATCTATGGAATGGGTATAATCAATTTTTTTAATTTCATACCAGGCAGAGATTTTCTCCATTAGAAATTTATGAAGTATATTTATGTCCATGTTTGAATATTCTCTATCCACCGGTTCAGTATAGGTACGAATATCTGCCAAAGAAGTTTTCAGGGTTATAAAATATAGTTTTTTATCTTCACTGTATATGAAAAAGCTTTTAAGGCCTCTGGATTTTGATTTTAGTAATTTTTCATTAATATAGGGAGCAGATTTTAAGATACTCACTTCAATATTGAAAAAATCATTGAGTTTATCCAACACTTTTTCTATACCAGGGTAATTTTTGAATTTTATAGTTCTGTAATTGGGGAATATAATGAAGTTGTTCTTACTGCTGTCAATATACAATGTAAGGATGAAATCTTCAGGGATCTGTAGATTTCGTCCCTCTTTGCGGTTAAGCTCATTATATTTATCTCTGTAAGCAAGAGAGGTTTCATAGCGGTGATGTCCATCTGCTATTATTAATTTCCTATCCTTCATGATATTTATAATTTCATTTATCTCTTCCATATCAGTAATTTTCCATAATTTAAATCCCAGGGTATAATCATATCCTGCTGGTGTATCTATAAAAGGCTTCTTCTGAATGGTATTTTTTAAAATATTCTTTACTTTATTCTGGCTATCATTATAAAGCGTATATATTAGGCCGAAGTTTGTTCTGCATTCTGACAACAGTTTTAATCTGTCTTCCTTGATTTTAAATGAGGTTTTCTCATGGGGGATGATCTGTAATTTAGAGTAGGGCTCTATTCTGGTAAGACCAATAAATCCTGTAATTTTTTTTATTTTATTATCCAGGTGGTAACTTTCCTCAATAATATAAAAGCATTTATTATTATCAAATTTCAGAATATTTTTATCTATCCAGTCAGTCAGTATTTTTTTTGCTCTAATATATTTCTCTATGGAATTGCCTTCTGGCAGTATTAAATTAATAATGTTATAAGGGTGGGCATTATAAAGTTTTTTCTTTAAGACTGCAGAAACCACGTCATAAGGGGGTGAAATTACCTCGGAGATATTTCCGATTTTATTATCATTATAAATAAGTCCATTAAAGGGTAGAATATTTACCATATATAAATCCCTTCGTGATAGTAGATAGTATATAT
>Ga0066637_10001251_pt1 | contig 16337 bp, 13 predicted proteins | sample CryGeyCG2014_020_FD_62737 | JGI IMG/M metagenome (GOLD analysis project Ga0066637, IMG submission 62737) | Groundwater microbial communities from aquifer - Crystal Geyser CG08_land_8/20/14_0.20 | ecosystem: Environmental > Aquatic > Deep subsurface > Groundwater | place: USA: Utah: Grand County...
GTGGGACAATATCCATCAATGGCTGTATTACTACAATTTTGAAAGGATTCACTTATCTTTAGGCGGAATTACTCCTCATGAAAAGCTAGAAAGTGTTACCCTTGACTGTTAACTGTACAGCGCTGTCGCGACGGCGCACTTTCTCCCTATACTTTTCTAAACCCATAAAAATTCCTGATATACCAATATGCATCTCATGGGCGAGCTAAGAAGCCCTTTTAAAGCTAGTAAAAGCCAAAATCGCCAAAAAATGAGACACGTCTCAAAAGCCCTTAGTACTGTCTCTTTTGTCTCTTTTTGAGAAACCGAGACCCGACCTACGTGCCTCAAAAAAGCCCTCTGTGAAAATCGTTCAAATACCCTTACAATAGTTGTATATCTCGGGTACTTAACCCGAGTGGCCCGCCATTATTTTGAGTGAGGATCTTAGAGTTTCGCGTCCGTGGGACGGAGACCCTGCTGAAGAGCGGGGCTTCCACTTCCGCCAGCTGAAAAATAGCTTCTTAGAGCTATTTTTATTTTTACGTTATAATAAAGGCATGACGAAACCAAAAAAGTTTCTTCCCAAAAATGCGCGCCGAGTATTCAAAGGAGTGATGTTTGAAGTCTGGCAGTGGAAACAAAAAATGTTTGACGGGACTACGGAGATTTTCGAAAAAATCATAAGACCGGATACAATCCAAGTTATTCCCGTGGTGGGGAACAAAATTTTAATTGAGGAACAGCGGCAGCCCGGCCGTTCTTATTTTCTGTCCCTGGTCGGCGGAAGACGAGATAAAGGAGAATCTCCCCTTCAATCAGCAAAAAGAGAACTGCTTGAGGAAACTGGCTATGTTTCCAAAGACTGGCTGTTGTTAAAGAAAGAACTTAGATCTGGCCGGGTCACTTACCCCAGCTATACCTACCTGGCCATAAATTGCGTTAAAAAAGCAAATCAGAATTTGGATGCGGGAGAAAAAATAAAAATAAAACTGATCAGCTTTAACCAGTTTTTGATGCTTTCCGAAAACAAACTTTTCCTCAATCAAGATTTCATCAACACTCTTCTTAAGCTTAGAATTTATCCCAAAAGAAAAAAAGAATTCTACAAGCTTCTTTTTAAAGATTAATCCAAATCCGTTTTACATTTTTGTGATTTTATGGTATGATATTGAAGATATTAAATTAGAAATTAATGACTAAAATAAAAAAAGCGGTCATTCCGGTAGCAGGGTTTGGTACAAGATTTCTTCCCGTAACCAAAGCCCAGCCAAAAGAGATGTTGCCTGTTGTTGACAAGCCTTCAGTTCAATATGCCGTAGAAGAAGCGGTTCGGGCTGGAATCAAAGATATTATTTTAATTACCGGCAACAGCAAACGGGCAATTGAAGATCATTTCGACAGTAATTTTGAACTAGAATATAACCTCAAGACTAAAAAGAAAACTCAAGCTCTAAAAGCGGTCCAAAAAATTGCCAAACTGGCTAATTTTATTTATATCCGCCAAAATAAAGCGCTGGGCAACGGACACGCCATACTTTGTGCTAAAAGTGTAATTGGCAAAGAGCCTTTTGTGGTTATTTGGCCCGATGATTTAATTGACTCCCCCCAAAACTGCATTCAGCAAATGATTGAGGTTTATGACCAGTATCAATCTCCCGTGATCGGGGTTTTGGCCGTTACTAAAAAAGAGGTGGAGAAATATGGAATTATCAAGAACAAATATATTACGAAAAATGTCCATCAAGTTCTGGGCGTGGTGGAAAAACCAAAATTGAGCAAAGCTCCTTCCAATTTAGCGATTTTAAAAGGGTATGTTCTTACCTCCAGTGTTTTTGGAATTTTGGAAAAATTAAAACCGGGCAAAGGAGGAGAGATTTGGTTGGCCGATGCGGTCATGAAACTTTTAAAAACCCATTCTGTCTTTGCTTGCGAGTTTAAAGGAAAAATATACGATGTTGGCTCCAAGGCCGGCTGGCTAAAAGCAAACATTGCTTACGCCTTAAAACATCCTGAGCTGAAAGAAGAAATAAAAAAATTCATTGCCAAAGATTTAAAAAAGATATAAATAAATCTTATGTCCAAAAAAATACTGTTTATTCTGGGACCAATCGCCTTAATTGCTATTGGATTAATTCTTTATTCACTTATCGGAGGAGGAGAAACTAAGATTCCAGCTGACGCCACCAAGCCCAAGAAACTGGTTTACTGGGGAGTATTCAACGAGGGCGGTGATTTAACTGACATTATCAATTCCTATAAGGCAACCCATCCTAACATCACTATCGAATACCGAAAATTAAGACCAGAAGAATACGAACAGGCGCTATTGGAAGCTTGGGCTAAAGACGAAGGCCCCGATATTTTCTCCATCCACAATAACTGGGTAGGAAAATATCAGGATTTTATTGCTCCCCTGCCTTCTAGTACTAAAATGGCCTATTACAGCAAAACTAAAACTCTGGGCATCAAAGAGGAAACAAAAATAGAATATAAAGAAACACCTTCTTTAAAATTAACTGATCTTCAAAACAATTTTGTGGAAGTTGTTTATCAGGATGCCGTTGCGGACGGTAAAATTTATGGATTGCCGTTAAGCATGGATACCCTGGCTCTTTTTTATAATCGTGATCTTCTGAATCAGGCTAAAATCCCTCTACCTCCCACCAATTATGATGAGTTTCTTTCCGATGTATCAAAATTGACCGTTTTGGATCGAGAAGGGAATGTGGTCCAAGCCGGGGCTGCTTTAGGTACGGCCAACAACATTCCGCGGGCCACCGATATTCTCTTCCTTTTTATGCTCCAAAGCAGAACTGAGATGATTGATTCATCGGGGAAAAAAGTTAATTTTACGCACAATTCACCCGAAGATCCCTCAAAATACCCCGGCGTGCTGGCTTTAGATTTTTTTACCCAATTTGCCGATAAAAACAAAGAGGTCTATACCTGGAACGAAGATCTACCTGATGCCCTGGAATTATTTACCCAGGGCAAATTGGCCTTTTTCTTTGCTTATTCTTATCAAATTCCGATAATTGAGCAACAAGGTCAGGGAAAGCTTAATTACGGCATAACAAACATCCCCGAGCTTAATCAGGAGGTAAATTACGCCAACTATTGGTTGGAAACAATTTCCAAAAAAACTCCTTATACTAATGAAGCCTGGGATTTTATCCAATTTGCTACCAAAGCGGAAAATGTGACCAAATACCTTAATAAAACAAACAAGCCCACTGTTCTCAAGGCGCTAATTCCCCAGCAGGCAGAGGATAGCCAATTACAATATTTTGTCTTATCCAGCCTAGTCGCCAAAAGCTGGTACCATGGCAAAGATCCTAACCTAATGGAACAATACATTAATGATCTGATTGACAATGTGGTAAAAGGAAAATTAGAAACTAAAGAGGCCCTGCAACTTGCTCAAAAGCTAATTCAACAAACATACTAATTAGTAATTATGAAAAAAATCATTTTGATTTTAGCGATTGCTGGCGTGACGTTATCAGCTTTATTTATTTTTCCTGTTTTTAATGCCCACGCAGACTGCGAACCAGGCCCCCTGCTTCCTCCTTGTACCTGCAGCGGCAATTGTGTGCTGGATGATTTTTTAGCGCTTGCTGCTAAGTTGGCTCAGTATGGATTAGGGCTGCTTTCAATTATTACCCTGGCCTTTGTTATTTTGGGTGGGTTTTCGTTCCTGACCGCCATGGGTAATCCTGAAAAGATTGGGTCGGCTAAAAAACTATTAGGAGGGACTTTTCGCGGCATGGCGATTGTTCTGCTGGCCTGGGTCATTGTTAACACCATTATTTATGTCTTTACTGGAAATTCTAGCGGTTTGCTATTTGGAGGCACTGGTCACCCTTGGTGGAAATTTGAGGAGACGTCAATAGTCCAACTGAATGGGGATTGCCCTAACTATCGAGTTGATCCTAATCAACCACCGGAATGCGAAATTTACCAGTCCTGCCAAGATACTTCTACCCAGGCTGAAAATTGGATAAGAGATGCTCACTGTCAGAGTTATGGTATTTGTGCTGGCGGAGATGATGTAATCTGCTGCGATTCAGGGCGAAGAGAAAAATGCAACGGTAGTTAAGGGATCCCACTAATTTTTCTGAATACTAAATAATTTATTTTACTTTAATGAAAATCTCTTTTTCCAACATAGTGACAGCAATATTCATCATTTTTTTACTGTTTATGGGAGCATCGTCGGCCTTAGCCGCATCTATGGAAAGTCTTCCTAACCCCATCGGTCCTGCTAACATGACTTTACTTGATTTGATTATCAAAGTACTCCAAGTTTTATTAGGTGTCGTAAGCCTCTTAGCCGTGAGTATGTTCATTTGGGGCGGTTTGGTAATGCTTACCTCGGGTGGTAATCCTGACCGCGTCAAAAAAGCAAAAGATACCCTAGTCTGGGCAGTACTAGGATTAGCGATTATTATTCTTAGTGTTGTAATCGTAAGCTATATTGACCAAAATTTCCGATTCTAGCACCTTTTCATCTAGAGTTTCAAACAAAGAATACTGAATACAAAAATTGTTCTTTTTATGAATCAATTTAGTAAATCCAAACTAAAGATTTTTGCTATAATTAGCTAAATTTTAATCGGGGGCGACAATTAATAAAAAATTAGGATGTTCTCTAGCGATTCAGTGATTTGACATATTCTGATTAATTAAACTATAATTTAATTAGCGTTTGTACACTCTTGTACAAGAAACATCCAATTAAAGAAAGGGGGTGACTATATGAAAAAAATAGTTGGTTCTCTTGCCGCTTTAAGCACTCTATTAGTTGCCAAATCCGCATATGCGTTGAGTGTTACTGGTTTCGGTGAGACTCTCGATCTAGGAAGTGCTGACTTGCAGGCAACTGTTATTGCCATTATCCAATGGATTCTTGGATTATTGGGGTTAATCGCGGTTATTATGATTCTGATTGGTGGCTTTAAGTGGATGACTGCCGGAGGTAATGAAGAAAAGATTGAATCTGCTAAAAAACTCCTTACTGCTGCCATCATTGGTCTAGTAATTATCCTATTGGCCTGGGCAATCGTTATCTTCGCTATAGGAGTATTGAGTAATGCAACCTAATTAGTGGGCTAAATTAAGATTATAAAACCCCCACGTCAGACGTGGGGGTTTGTTTTTCTCTAAATATTGCATTACAATAAATTAGAAACTAATCAACAATGGAAAGCAAACAACACAATTTTCATAAACTGGCCAGTTGGTTTGAAAATAAAGCTGTCTTGCTGTTATGGGTTAGTATCGTTATCTACTGCTCTATTTTTATCGGTGGCGCTTTTTGGAAATACTGCCATTACGGCTACAACGCGCTTGACTTGGCCATTTATAATCAAGTTTTTTACAACACCAGTGCCGGTGATTTATTTTCTTTTACCATTCATCCCCATTCCTACTTGGGCGATCATTTTGAATTATTCATTCTTCTGCTGATTCCTGTTTATCTCATCTTTCGCCATCCTCTTACCCTTTTAATCTTACAAACTCTGGCGATTGCCTTGGCGGCCTGGCCGCTTTATTTGATTGCCAAAAAATATTTGGATAAAAGATTCGCTTTTCTGATAGCGCTCATCTTTTTGCTTAACCCCTTTGTGCAGAATTTGAATCTGTTTGAATTTCATATCTTGCCGTTCGCTTTGTTCTTTATTTTTTTTGTCGCTTATTTCTATTCAGAAAAAAAATTCGTCCCGTTTGTAATATTTTTCTTAACAGCTCTTTTGATCAGAGAAGATGTTGCGCTAGTCTTAATCATGTTCTCAGTTTTAGCGCTAATCGACAAAAAATCAAAAAAATGGTTTTTCTTTCCCTTGCTGGTCAGTTTAAGCTGGCTTGTTTTAGTTTTTTTCATTATTCCTAAATTCAGTCACTATGATTCTTACAAATTTCTGTTTTACTATTCCTGGCTGGGTGATTCCTTGGGAAGCATTCTCGGCAATGCCTTTTTTCATCCTCTTAGAGTAATTACTCATCTTCTTTCCCTTCAAAACATTTCCCTTATTTTAGCTCTTTTTCTGCCTTTTTTACTGCTTCCTATTTTAAAGCCTAAGTATATGTTCTTATCATTGCTTGTTTTTGCCCAGATTCTGCTTGGGAGTTTCAGTGGTGAGTTGGTTTTAAAAACTCACTATAGTACATTACTGCTGCCAGCGCTGTTCTTATCTATTATCATGGCCTTTGCTTTTATTCTTAATAAAGACGGCGGCAAGCAATTCAACTGGCAATCAAAGATAAAAAAAGTGACTAGTAAAGAGCTGCCTATTTTTCTAATTGTTCTTCTCGCAACGACCGGCTATGCCGTCCTTACCTTTGGTCCAATACTACCGCTGGCAAAAAACCTATTGAATCCTCCAAATGCTGAATACAGTCAGCTAAAAGACTATTATATTAATCTTATTCCTGAAGACAAGGCCGTTACCACCTCATATGATTTTTTGCCGAAACTTTCCGGCCGGGAAAATATTTATTCTCTACACTATGCTTATATCGGTAAAAAGCAATATTCCCAAGAGGATTATCAGCTTCCCAGCACTGATTATCTTTTGGTTGATACAAATGATTTTTTGATTTATCAAGTACAATACCCCCCTGGTTCTTTTTATCAAGACGCTTACTCTAAAGGCGATGATCGAATTCGATCAATAATCAAGGAACAAGGACTGCAGTTAACTAAAGCCAGCGATAAAATTTTATTGTACCACAAAGGAAACGATCAAATATTGATTCCCTATAATATTTTAAACGAACAACCGCCAACCCAAAACCCAACTAAAGTCAAAGCGGCGCCTGACGTAAATTTTTTGGGATGGAATTATCTAATTGCTTCCGAAAATGATAATCCTACTTTTCAGCTGCCATTTATTTCTTTGCCCCTCTCTCTTTATTGGCAGGTTCAAAAATTGCCGGAAGAAAACCTGCAACTCTTGCTGGAAGTAAAAAACAAAGATAACCAGATTAGTTACTCTGAATATTACCCTTTGGGATACGGCATTTATCCGACCAGTGAATGGCTTCCAGAAAAAGTTATTCAGACCAACTACTGGTTTTTAATACCGCAAGCTAAAATTTCCTCCGACAGCAGTGTGACTATCCAGCTAGTTCATTTAACAAAAGACTACCAGTATTTGGGGCTTGATGGGCTTCTTTCTGCCACTATGAAAAATGTGGAATATGAACCGGCAGGTGAAAAGATTGCGATTCCTCTCCAAAATTGATTTTATCGACAATAATCTTGCAGGCGAACAAGCGCTTGTTCGCCTGCAAGGAAAATATATCCAATTACTCTTACTCTCTGTAGTAAGAGTAAAGCTAGATTAATCAATAAATTGGTAAATCGTCACCGTCTGATTGCTGAATACCTCTTTGAGGTATTCTTTGTTTTTGGGATCAAAACTTCCTAATCCCTTTTCTGCATCAGACCAAAACAAATAAGTAATGTTATTTTCCTCAAGAAATTCTTTCTTTTCAGCGCTTTCCTCGTCTTTTTCGAAAAACCATTCTACTTTTTCTAGTTTATTTTCATAATCCAGGGTTTCTACGCCGTGCCCCAAATAAACCTTTCGGCCGGACATTCCCGGAATAAAGTTTCCATTAATTTCTTCAGACAATACTACATCATTTAAACTAATATTGTTTTCTAACCAGACCATTACCTGAGAATATTCATCAGTTAAATAAAAATAAGGATAGGAATTATTCTGATAAAGCAAAACATCATTGGCCAAAACATAAATATTGGAAAACGCCAAGAAAATTATAAATAAAAGGCCCATCAGAATTTTGTTATTAAGCAGCAGATTAGCCGACTTATCGGAAAATTTTCGGGATAAAAATCGATAGATGGAGCAAATTCCCACAATGGCCAAAATAGTAACCGGAAAATGAAAATTTTGCGCCAGTCTCCTTTGGAAAGCAAGCGGAATGTACAGTAAAAAAAGCTGAACCATAAACCAGATAGCGATAAAGGATATCTTCTCATCATTAATTCTAAAGGACTTAAAAAAACCCAATATCGCCAGAATGCCCAGGAATCCATAGCTAATCAGCAACATCCAGGGAACTGGCGTAATTAAAATATTCTGAAGCGAACGGCCGGCCATCAGGGGATCAATCTTTAGAAATACCAAATAAAAAATAACCGCGGGCAATGCCATTAAGAATACTACCAGCAGGTGTTTTATTTTAGTAAGCAAAATCCCCTTTTGCCTAACAGAGGAGATTAAAATATATCCGCCCATAACAGAGAAGACTGTAATAATATGAAAGGGGTGAAACCAGAACCAAAAAAACGAAATGATCCCCGCCCAAACGCTATAACAATAGCGATTATTCTCCCAGGCCAAGAGAATAAGCAAAAATACCAATAGAAAAAGGATGGAGGAAGCCAGGATATGGGGAAGATGGTAAAGAGAAAGAAAAGAAATTGATTCCGGAACCCAAAGATCCATGGGCCAATGGTAATATCCGCCCGCAATGTATTTTCCCGGTTCCAAGACTGGAGAAAGCAAACCACCTAAACCGGAAGAAAACAGAAGCAAGAAAATCGCTAGCTTCCGTTTTATTTTGTCAGAAAACAAATAAGCAATAAAAAGATAAGCAATAAAAATAAACACCGGCACAAGCAGTAACCTACTCAATTGCACCGCCGTCCAGTTCGGCAAATTTAAGATTTTCGCAAAAATGCCGACTCCAAACCAGAATGGCTGAAAATAAGGATACGGCTGAACCTCTGAAGTATAAAGATCTTGAAAAAGATAGTGCCCCTGTTTTACCTGTTCTAAGTAAGAATAATAGACGTTAGAGTCCCCGGCGGTTAAGGCATGAATACCAGTATAGGTGGTACTAGTTGGTGTTCTAAGATATCCAAATAAATAGGGAACAGCGGTAAGAACAACCATAATAATACAAAGCCATACCAGAAGCTTTCGTTCTTTAGCGCTAACGGATTGGATTATTTCCTTAAATATCATAATTTAGTGAAATCCCAAAAAAGGTGAAAAATAACTTTTTTTGGTGAAAAAAGATGTGAACAGCAACGCAAGGAAAAATACTACCAAAACAATGCTCATGACCATAAAAGTATAAGATAAGAGCCCGGCCAGGGTAAATAAAAACACAAATTCCGGGAAATATTTTTTATTGATCAACACCGCCAATGGCAAAAACCATAAAAAATACCAGGGCTGAAGAAAACAGGCGGCGTAAATAATGTACCCAAAAAGAATCAAAAAATTACGGTGGATAAAATCATCCTGCTTCTGCTTGATTAATCTTAATTGCCAAAAATAAATTAAGGCAAATACAATCATCACTCCAATGCTGACTATCTTCATAATCTGATCAAGGGTCAACATTAATATATTCTTCAATGAAAGAATAAATTCAAAAAGAAAACTGGGGAAAAGTGAAAGATTCATAAAGGAGGCTATTTTAGACTGGCCCAGTAAACCTTGAAAAATATTAGTTCCTTCCCAAAAAGGAAAATACGATAAAACAGCAACGATTAATAAGACAACAGCCGCTTTTACAAAAATCTTAACTCTTTCGCTGGGGATATTAATTTCTTTCCAAAGAAACAGAAGAAAAACGGGAAACAGTAATATAGTAATATATTTTATCAAAACAGAAAAAAGCAACAACAAAAGACAAAACAAATACTTCTTTTTGAGAAAAAAATAGATGGCCGCGACCACAAAAAAAATCATTAACAATTCGTTATGGACATTGTTTATCCCTTCAAAAAGTATCAAAGGATTCCAGGCATAAAGAAAAATTCCCCTTATTCGATAATCGGGACTAATTATCCCGAGAATCCGCCAAATAAAAAAGATTATGCCAAAATTTATTAATAGTGCTAATAATTTATAAAGAAGCTGGTTCCAAAATAAACTGTCTTGGGCTAAATAACTAAACCCAATAGAAATTGACGTCCAGAGTGGCCCGTATTGCATGGGAAGATAATTCCATTCTTGAGGCGAAAAATTATAAAAAAGATCAGACTTAAATCCTCCCGTGGCCACTAAATAAGGATTTTCCCCGTAAACTGTATGAATCCTTGCCCGAAAAATATAATTAAAAACATCGGCTGAGCCAATCGGAGGGATCAAAATTAAAATAACACTAAAAATAAGAGCAAACAGAACTATGATTCTAAAAATCTTCTGATCCTTTTCCTTTTTAATCAACTGATAGGCAGTAAAATAACTAATTAATAGGCCTAAGCTGACAAGAAAAAAATAGATTAAGATATTGTGATTTATCGGGGGCGTAGAAAGACTGTGGAATCCAAAGGGTATATAGGCCAGTAAAGCAAAAAAAATGCTTATTACTAACCCTAAAATGATTATTTTGGTCCTCATTTTTTAAAGCGAAGTCTTATGATTGTTAAGAAAAAATTCAGTATTTCTGTTTTAGAGAGTTTCGATTTTCCTTTTACTCGATCGCGGAAAACAATCGGAATCTCTTTAACTTTAAAGCTCATTTTTTCGCAACGGAAGATCGTTTCTTCTTGAAAAGAATACCCATTACTTTTAATCTGCCCCCAGTTAATTGCTTTAATCACCTTCTGGGAATAACAACGGTATCCAGAAGTAACATCTTTTGTTTTCAATCCTAGAACTAAACGAGAGAACCACATTGCTCCCTTACTCATTATATTTCGAGCAATCCCCCAATTTAAGATCCCACCGTCAGGAATTCTTCTGGAACCGACTACTACATCGTATCCTTCTTGAATAGCTTTGATAAAATTCGGGATTTCTTTTGGATTATGAGAAAAATCGGCATCCATTTCAAAAATCAAATCCGCTCCTACTGCTAATGCTCTCTTAAAACCAGTAATGTAGGCACTGCCTAACCCCATTTTCCCCTCGCGGTGGATTACCGACACCCCAGGATGTGTTTGAGACAGCTGATCGGCAATCCTACCGGTTCCGTCCGGAGAATTATCATCCACAATTATAATATGCAAATTAAAAATTTGTAGATTTAGAATAGCTTCAATTAAATCAGTTAAATTATCTTTCTCATTATAAGTGGGTAGGATGATATATTTTTTTTCCATCTCTGTAAGTTAAATTATTCACTTTTTTGGAACTGATACACAGATACATTTTGAGTGCTATAAACCGATTTTAATTCTCTCATCCCTTCTAAATCGGTCGGCTTGATTTTAAGGAAAGGGGGTTCTAATTCATCAAAGTGTACTATAACATATTTTGGGTTATAATATTCAATCATTTTAAGAGCTTCTTCGCTTGGGAATCCTTTCATTGCATTCTCTAAAGCAAAATATTCTCTGGGATAATGCCCACTGTATCCGTTCACTAAGTTTTTCCAGTGAAAAATTGAAAAATAGATATAGCGCGTCTCGGTTAAAGGATCTTTTCCGATAGGCAGTTCCAAAATAGCAAAATCACCCGGTTGTTGTGCGATCCAATCATACACTGAACTGGTTGCTCTATCTTTTTCTTGAGCAGTAAGTCTTAGCGGGGAAAAGGGCGGGATAATGAAATATTCACACATAATAACAAGAGAAATAAAAACGACAAAAAGATTCTTTCGAAAAGAAGATTTAAAACGGCTAAGTATTTTAGACATCCCATAACCAATGATGATTGCCATAATTAAAATACTCACAATAAAGAACCTTCCCGCTGCCCGAAAGCCAGTTTCTCCACCCACTATTTTTTCCAGCAATAAATATGGACCAACGATCCCCTGATCACTATCAGAAAACCGAATCGTCGGCCCAAAAGAAAGCAGAAAAGTAACAATTAATATGATGAAAAAAATGTACAACTTTTTATTTAATTTTGCATCTCTATTATCTTTAATAACTTTGAACAAGAAATAAATGCTGATTATAAACAAAAGCAAAACGGCAAATCCAGGGTAAAGATTTTTTTCCAGTGTTTTGGGATAACCAAATAAGTAGTTGAATGCCGGGGATATTTTTAGATAGTCCAGAATGGTTGGAGAATAATATATGGAAATATATCTATTACTCCCTGCCACGTTGCCAAGCTGCAAATACGGTAATATCAACGGAAGGTTAATTAGGAATAAAACGGTAAAAGAGGCCAAAAATAAAAAGATTACTTTTTTATTAAATAGAGAATGATTGATCAGAAAATTGAAAAGAATCATAAAAAATACCACCACTAAGATAAAAAAAGTAAGGTGGAGACTGGTAAATGATTGAAGAATTAGAAATAGCGTGAAAAACGCAAAATTCTTTGTTCTGGGTTTTTCACTAAATATTTTGTCTAAAAAAAGTAAAACAAAAGGTAAATATTGAGTACTCACAACGTGAAGACGTGAAAAGTGAATCGCCCTAAAAGGAGCGAAAGCAAAAATTAATCCTGCCAAAAAACTGGCTAACTTATTTTTAGTAAGCCGATATACCAAAAGATAAGTCGCCCAACCACTGATTACATAGCTAAACAATATTAACAAATTGAGTGCTAGTAATGGATTATCAAATACTTTGATAATCGGAAAAGCTAGTAAAGAACTTAAAAAATGATGCTCCGAATAAGCTAAGGTATTATTATGAGGATAAAAATAGTTGGCATTAAATAAATCCAAGGGATTAGTAGATAGTTTATGAACATTCTGAGCAAGATTCCATTGCATTAAATAGGCATCAGCATCATCAAAAACGCCATAGGTGGATAAGTGGAACATTAAGGGAAAAGTAAAAATACAAGTGATAATGAAATATAAGCCAATCACGATTAAATTTTCTTTTATTTTATTCATGATAAGCTAGTTATAATGGAATGGTTTACTTAAATAAAAATATAGTTGCCCTTCTCTTAGGCTCCAGAGGAGTGATATTTTGTTTCCTTGATTATCAAAATAATATTCGCCTTGGTATTTGTTATCATAATAGATTATTCCTACCAGCTGAACTAGGATCGAAAATGTAATTAGAACAATAAATATTGACTTTAGAATCTTTTTTCGAAACACTCCTGATCTAACCATGGGAATAAAAAACAGAATCATGATAGGAACTATGTCTGTTAACATTCTTGGGCCATAAGAATATGCTCCGGGCCAAGCCCACCATTTGCTTAATACTAACAAGTAAAATATCAGACCCAGAGATAGATAGCGAAACAAAAGATTAATATCTTTTATTAAAATTAACGATTTTCGCCAAATAGTTATCATGCCCCATATCGGAAATACTAGAAAAGGGGTAAAAAAGAACAGACCACGGCTGGGACTAAATAATAATCCGGCAAATCCTTGCCAAATTGGATAAGTCCATCCTTCCAAGATCTCTTGACCGTATCCCGTTGACCAAGGTGCTCCAAAATAGTAAGTGTTGTAAAAAGCAACAAGAATTAGGGGCACTAATAGACCAAGTAAGGTAAGTGGAAAATTGTTTCGGAATCGATGAAAAACAAAAATTAAGATAAATAAAACAATAATTAAATTAATTGGCCTTGCCGCAATCGAGAGCCCAGCAAATAATCCTACCAACAATAAAAAGGGGTATTGTTTTTCCAGAGCTTTCAATAAAAAAAATATTGTTAAAACTAATAGTAGCTGGCTAGTCCCATGCTGCCAAAGATCTTGGCTAGAAATAGTCCAACAGCTAGTACCTAAGGCATAAGCAATAGTAAGAATAATGGACCATTTCTCGGATAAAAACCTTCTAAAAATAAAATAAATTAAGATGGCTGAGGAAGCTACTATTAAGGATGCCGAAATTCTGGCAAGGCCAGCAATCAGCTCATTGCTAAATGTAATGTTAAAGATAAAAGGAATGGAATAAACTGGTAAGGCCAAGAGGGAAGTTAATATCGGGTATTTAGAAACATAGTATCCATCGGCATCTACGATTGAGTAAGTATTTAATTGCCCATTGTTTATAAACTCACCTAGCTCAAAATTGCCTTCTTTCAAGATACTAATCGGTATCAAACGCGCGGGGTATCCATCATCTGTTCCTAAAAAACGAGCAGGACTATTAAAGAAAAGAAAAAATAACAAAAAAAGCGATCCCGTAATAGTAATTGTTTTATAATTAGGTCTAAAACGCATTCTTCATCTAATAGTACTCATTCTTTAATTAAAAAATCGATATTTGATCAGCGTCCAAAGTGCAATCAACCCATCCCGCCAAGTTATTTTTTTACCCTCACTGTATTCTCTGCCAGCATATGAAATAGGAACTTCATAAATGCGGTACCTTTTTTTTAGTATTTTCGCGGTCAGCTCTGGCTCTATATTAAACTTATTAGATTTTAAAGTAACCCCTTCTAATACTTCTTTCTTCATAACTTTATAACAAGTTTCCATGTCAGTTAAAGTAGTATTGTAGAGCAAATTGGTTACAAATGTTAGAAAATTATTCCCTACCGCATGCCAAAAAAACATTGATTTTCCTTCTCCCCTAAAACGCGAACCGTAAACTACTTCAGCTTTGTTTTCTAAAATTGGCTTTAATAACTGGGGATACTCCCGGGGATTGTATTCTAAATCGGCATCCTGAATTAAAATTATATCTCCACTTGCCTTTTCTAAACCGGTGCGAACGGCTCGACCTTTCCCGTAATTCTTTTTATGGTAAAAAATGTTGATTAAAGGATCAACAATTTTTTTTAAGATTTCTTTAGTACCATCCGAAGATCCGTCGTCTACAATGATAATTTCTTTATTAAAAGGCACTGCTTTGACTCGATGAATAATTTCTTCAATAGTTTTTTTCTCGTTAAAAACAGGGATAATAATAGAAATCATTATATAATATTAGTTTATAAATCCTTTATATCAATGACTATTAAGTCATCATCTTCGTAAACTCGGGGGATATCAGAGAAATAGTTATTAGCTATTTCTTTTACACCCTCACAAATGGGATACTCAAGATAATTTTTGTGAAGCAGGATATATCTAAAATTATTCTTTAAGTATATCTCCCTTAATTCTTCCCCGGAAGGGGGAATAAACATATTTAGCAACTGATCCTTGTTCTGATAATTACAGAACATCCATTTCAAAAGAGGATCATTATTAATAAATACTGAGGTTTGATTAGTCAAAGCGGTGTATCGTAAATCGCCATTCGAAATATTTTTCTGATGGATTGTTTGAGCAAAATCATATTTTGGACCCATAACATCCCACCTCATGGGTAATTCGATGATAGCGTATTGTTCTTTATCTTGACGGAGCATATTATAAAAGGGGTCGTTCTCCATTTTTTTAATCGGCATTGGGATCATTATTCTTTCAATAAAGAAAGCAATAAATAAGAATATGATTAACTGTTTGAATATCTTTTTAGTAATATTTTTCGAAAGATAGTCCAAAAAAATAGTTAAAATAACCAATGTTCCAATAAGCACAAATATATTCAATCGAACTGAATCACGAGCAAAAGAGAACAATGGTAATTTTAACAAAAAATACATAGGGAGAGGAACCGCCCGCCAAACATTTCCTATTATCTTAAGATGGGGACCCAGTGATAGTAGATAAAAAATAGTACTAAACCAAATCCATTTTTTGTATTTAATTTTTTCTTCAGATTTAAACCTTCTCCAATAGGAAATAAATAAAAGAATAAGGGCAATTTCAATTATCCCTAAGTAAGTCGTCGATTCAGTAATATTACCCGAAAAGCTAGCATATATTTCAAGGGGAATCAGCTTTTTCCCAATTAAGTAAAGAGGGGAGGGAGTGAAATAACTTAGCGGATCAGCCGAAAAAAGATCAAACTCTTCTGCATTTGGCTTTACTACCCCTCCTGCAAAACTAGCTTTAATAAAGGGGAGTACTACAGGGATAATCAAAATCAGAGATATGGCAAAAAATATCAACAGGGCATAAATATAATTTTTCCATTTAATTGCCTCCCTCTTCTCAAAAAACGTTCTATAGATGATAAAAAATATGATCACAAGAATCAAATAAATTAAATAATGCCAGGAACTGATTGCTATTAGAAATAAAAATAAAGCGCTCAAAAAAGCGTTCTTTTTATTGGGGGTTTTTAATAATTGAAGAAAATAAATAAGAAAAAATGGAATCCACTGAATCGTTGCTAGATTAATATGCCCAAAAAGACGGTGCATAGCATAAGGACAAAAAGCAAAAGAGAAAGAAATGAGAAAAGCGATTTTACGATTTGAGGAAAAATGACGAAGAACAAGTAAAAACATACCCAAACCTGACAGGGTAATATTCAATAAAAGCAGTATATTATAAATCACCACATAATTACCGGTGAAAAAGGAAATAGGGATACTTAATATTATATTATAAAGATTATCATAGCCGGTTGCAGCCTGAGAAAATCCAAT
>Ga0066637_10001256_pt1 | contig 16306 bp, 19 predicted proteins | sample CryGeyCG2014_020_FD_62737 | JGI IMG/M metagenome (GOLD analysis project Ga0066637, IMG submission 62737) | Groundwater microbial communities from aquifer - Crystal Geyser CG08_land_8/20/14_0.20 | ecosystem: Environmental > Aquatic > Deep subsurface > Groundwater | place: USA: Utah: Grand County...
AAAGTTGATTTAGGTGATCCAGAACGGTTCAAAACCTTAGCTGAGCTGGTCTACACTATCCACCACTTACTCTGGGCGTATAACCATACCCGCATCCACTCTGTGCTCAAAATGCCGCCACTGGTGTTTGTGCAACGGTTGCTCCCACTCGTCGAAAAAGTGTCTTAATTTTGGGGGTCTTGACAGTTATGATTATCTGCAATTAAATGCTATTAAATTAGTGTAATATAGTCAAATATTTTGTGGATAAAAAAAGTCCTGGGGCACTTGGGTCCCAGGACAATCGAAGATGAGAATAGGACTTACCATCGCCCCGGAAAGGACGTCGAAATAACTAACAGAAGTCAATGGGATCGTGTGGCTACGATACCATAGGTCATCAGACTTAAAGTAGTTTAAAAAGCAATTTTATACCAAAATTATAAACAACCCATAAAAGCCTGTCAACCCAGCACCACTTTCTATAAATAATTATTTATCTAATTTTAGGATATTCAGCAAAATAATAACCTAATTAATTGATCTGTGTTTGCTTAGAAAATGGTGCTGGGTTAAATCACTCGGATTTGTTAATAAAAGCTAATTAATTTACAATTAACCTATCATTATTTAATTCATTAATAATATGAACCAACAACAGCAAATTCAGATTAAAATCGATGATGCCATCATGAAAGGCGTTTACGCCAACATGATGAGTGTTTCCCATTCCAAGGAAGAATTTCTTTTGGACTTCTTAAATGTCTATCCTTTGCAACAAGCTGGCATTGCCACTTCTCGGGTGATTGTTTCGCCTGGTCACATGAAAAGGATCGTCAATGCACTGCAGGATAATTTAAAAAAGTACGAAGCCAGTTTCGGCAAAATCCAGGAAGCCGATGCCCCCACCAGCGGAGAAGTGGGATTTAGGGGGTAATAAAACATGTTTTTTTGGATATGTAGCCGCAGAGCTTGCTCTGCAAAATTTCATGGAAAGCAAAAAATACAAGTCCTTAAGGTTGAAGCATTTTGATTATTCCTCTGATGGTTATTATTTCATTACAATTTGTACATTTCAGAAGCAAAAAGTTATTGACAATTTATACCGTCAATTACTGAAAAGAGTTTTAATTTCGATGGAGTCAAGATTTACGGGTATGAATTTAGATTATTATGTTTTTATGGGGAATCATTGTCATATTATAATACGCTTAATTAAATCTAAGGTTGGTTTGTCTAAAATTGTTCAGACTTTTAAATCAATTACAGCAGTTAAAATAAGAAAGATGGGGTTTAAAGGTGAATATTTTTGGCAAAAGAATTATTATGAACATGTTATTAGAAACGACAAGGAATTGAATATGATAAGAGAATATGTTAGGCATAACTCAGAGAAAGAAAAATATTTATTGCAGGAAAAGGCGAGCAAGCTCGCCAGCTACGGAGTCAAATAGCCAGCTACGGAGTCAAATAGTTAACTCGCAAAGACATTACGCAATATGCCAGAATCAAAATCCGCCATTTCACCTCAAAAACCAACCCCAAAACATCATATAAAGTGGAAAATTATTTTTATTGGTTTGGTAACCGTGATTTTTGCCGGGGTGTTTTGGTGGACCTTGGATATTGCTTTGAGAGTCAAATTAGTTGGCTTGCCGCCTTTGGCACAAATTTGGCAATTATTGATTGCCATTGCATTCTTTTGCGTTTTTCTGGCGCTTTACGGCGTCTTTGCCATGACCCGGGGCAGAAAATATTTTTGGCAGACGGTTTTGGCCGCTTTTGTTTCTTCAATAATTTTAATTACTTTTTTTCCGATCAGATTGGCATCACTGGGCGCAGCCGGCATTTTTTTAGCCGGTTTGATTTTATGGAGTTATAATGTCGCCGGCGATGTGAATTCCAGGAAAAAATTCCAGCCGCATTACACTATTCACGCGGGCTTTGGCACCGGCTTGCTTTTACTGTTGATTGGAATATCTTTGTGTTATTACACTTCGCTTGGCGATAACCGGCAAACCATGGGACAAGTCAGACAGAATTTAATCTCCGCTTCCAAAAATCCAATCAATCTGGTTTTACAAAATCAAATCCCAGGCTACAAGAGCAATATGACTTTAGATGAATTTTTAAGTCTGGTGGCCACGGATAAATTTGGCGAACTGCTGGTTCCGGAAATCACCAAAACCTTGGATTCAGACAAAGCCAAAGAAACGGCTTACAAGGAAATTATTAATCAGTTAAGGAAAGTCAGTCCGGTTTTTGAAGATAAAGAAACCACTGGTCAAATTCAGCAAGAGCTTGATTCGCAAATCCAGACAGAACGAGAGGTTATTCAAAAAGCCGCTTTGGCCCAACTTCCAGCCGTGCAAAAGCAGCTTTTGGAAGAAGCCAGGCGGGAATTTTTGCAGACTTTCAAAATTGAAGCCACTGGGGCGGAGCCGATGAGTGAGATAATTGAAAAAATAATCACTCACCGCGTCGCTCAATATGTGGATCCGTATGAAAAGATTATCCCGCCAATTTTAGCTTTGTCTTTTTTCTTTATTATCGAACTTATCAGTTTTGTCTATCGATACCTGATTTTTGTACTGGCGCCGATTATTGCCTGGGTGTATTTTAAACTCGGCTTGATTAAGATCATCAAAGTCCAGGAGGAAGTTCAGAAAGTGGAGCTTTAAAAATATGGCTAAAGATTATTATGACATATTAGGCGTTTCCCGCAGCGCTTCCGAGGATGAAATAAAAAGAGCTTTTCGCAAAAAAGCTCACGAGTTGCATCCCGACAAAGCGCATGGCGATGAAGCGAAATTTAAAGAAGCCAATGAGGCTTACCAGGTTTTGTCTAACAAAGAAAAAAAGGGGCAGTATGATCAGTTTGGTCAGACTTTTGACCAGGCCCGTCGACAAGGCGGAGCTGGACCGGGCGGTTTTGGCGGGTTTGGGGATTTTTCCCAAGGCGGCGGCTTCCAACAGGGCAATGTGGATTTTGGCGATCTGGGCGATATCTTTGGCGATATTTTTGGTTTTGGTTCTGGTCGATCAAAAAGAAGCCGGGCTAAATCCGGTCGGGATATTCAGGCTGATTTAAATTTAAGTTTTCGCGAAGCGGTTTTTGGCATAGAAAAAGAAATAAATTTATACAAGCAAGCAGTTTGCGAACACTGTTATGGTCTGGGGAATGAGCCAGGCGCGAAAAATGAGACTTGTCCGACTTGCAAAGGTAAAGGTCAGGTCCGACAAGTAGTGAATTCTTTTTTCGGCCAGATTGCGCAAACCACGGTTTGCCCAACTTGTGAAGGCCAGGGCACGATTTCTGCACAAAAATGCCGGGTCTGTTCAGGCACTGGCCGGACCAGGAAAGATCAAACCATAAAAGTTTCTGTGCCAGCCGGCATTGATGATGGCGAAACCTTAAGATTGTCAGGTCAGGGTGAAGCTGGTGAAAAAAGCGGTCATGCTGGAGATTTGTATTTGCGAATCAGGGTTCAGTCTGATTCCAGGTTTGTTCGCAAGGGAGCGGATATTTTTAGTGAAGTTAATATCAGTTTTCCAGCCGCGGCTTTAGGCACAAAAGTTGAAATCGAAACTTTGGACGGGTCAGTTTCCATGAAAATCCAGGCTGGCACGCAATCCGGCAAGATTTTCAGATTGAATGACAAAGGCGTGCCCTTTTTGCGAAAACGCGGTAGAGGAGATCATTTAATTACAGTGAATGTTATAACTCCGACCCGGATTCACGGCAAAAAGAAAAAACTTTTGGAAGAATTGGCAGAGCTGGACGGGGAAAATATTGAAGAATAACTTATTAATTTTAATAAAACTTTTCCCGCATACCAATGCGGTACCACAAATAGGGCAGGCTTGGATACAATCAAGCAGCCCAATTTTTTCTTGATCCCCCTCTCCTTTAGTTCCTCCCCCGCCAAGGGGGAGGAAAAAGAAAAGTGAATACCATAAAAATCAATTATAAAAATAAGCTATCAATCCCTCTCCCCTTTGTGGGAGAGGGATTGAGGGTGAGGGGGTAATCTAGTTTTACCTTTTAACTTAACAAACTTAATTAATGTTAATTTAATCCTTGTCTTTCAATGTAAAAAGTGGTATAATTCTGGCATAACAAAATAAATAACCCTCAAATTAATGGATATTAACGCCGCAGCCACTTCGGTCCAAGGTTTATTCACTGGCTTTAACTGGTCGCAACCAAGTTGGGATTTGTTCATTATTTTGTTTTTTGTGATTGCCGCGTTTTTGTATGGCTTATCATTAGGTCGGGACCGGATAATTGTAATAATGGTTTCAATCTACATGGGTTTGGCAATTGTTAATACAGCTCCGTTCTTGGCCAACACCGTCATTACCATTCAGTCGCCTTTTGTCATAAAAATCAGCGTTTTCCTGGGCGTGTTTGTGGCTTTATTCTTTTTTCTTTCCCGTTCAGCGCTTTTGCGGACTTTAGCCGCATCAGACGCGCAAGGCAGATGGTGGCAAGTTTTAATTTATTCAATTCTGCATGTCGGCTTGTTGGTCAGCGTGGTTTTGAATTATTTGAACCCAGCCGCGATTGCTAAATTAGCGCCTTTAACCCAAAGAATTTTTGCCACGCCCAATGCCAGATTTATTTGGATTATTGCGCCGATAATCGCCATGATATTATTCGGTGGCGCTGCAGCGGAAAAGAAAAAGTATAAATACGAGATATAAAACGTCGTGAGGGGAACCTTGGACGGTTCCCCTTCCCGTGCCTCCCTTCCCTGTTCGAGCCTCGGCGTCAGGGCTCGGACAAAGTAAGTTTGATCCTCGCCCTTCCTTGAGACATTTATTTTTAATCATTCGGCGAGGCAACCTACGGTTTCCTCGTTTCGAATAGAATTACAATAACAATATCCTCCCCTCCTATATAGCCTGCCTGCCCACGGCTCCGCATTTGCGGAGCCTCGCCTTTGGCGGGGCGTGGCCGGTAGGCAGGGAGAGGATGCCCCCATCGAAGGCAGGGACAGCTCGCCCGCTACGACTTGCGAAGCATGGCGAGCGGGGTGAGGTTCACTAATAATCTTGAAACAAATTTTTTCATATTAACCTCCCCGGTCTTCGACCACCCCTCCTTGGTAAGGAAGGGAGTTTTTGGATAGTATTGATGACTGCTCTCTCTGCTGCGGAGGCGTCCCGCCGAGCGCAAAAATAAGCAATCAATGAAATTGGGGGTTTAGGAAGGGTTAAAAAACTTTAAAATAAATAATTTTTTATATTCGCTCGGCGGGACGCCTCCGCAATAATTGGATAGTAAAAAAATGAACAATTTTTAAGGGGAAGTATTTTGGAGGGATTAAAAAGAAAAAACCGCCAGGGATTGCCAGGCGGCTATAAAGTGAATATCGTGGGTTGCTATTGTTGAGTGGATAGCGATTTGGGACTATTTTAATGGACGTGGACCACCAACCATAAGCGTGTAGTTCCTCCAAATAGTAAGCGCGATGACTATACCATTTGTGTCCTGGCCAACTATGAGCAGATTACCAGAATGTCTCCGTGCCCACCATACTGTTTTTATGGTTATCTCCGAGATAATGTGGTGGCCAGCTGTTTCAGGGACGGTGTGGCACGCATTTAATCCCTTGTCTTCTGAAAATGTGCAGTGGAAAGTAACTCCGGATTGGAGAACCTTTTTTTCGTGTTTACACACAGGTTCCTTTCGTCAGTTGGGATATCAAAGAATTCATTTAGTTCCCTGCTTACCTCGCTAAAGGTTTTAAGCGACATTGTTCCTCCTTAATTTGTTTGTCTTGGTTTTCAAAATAGATTAGTATTGGCGCCTGCTTTTGTCAAGTTTCGGGTCTTGCTACAATGTATTTATGCCTTTAAAACTCTTTAACACCCTTTCCCGTAAAATTGAAGAATTCCAGCCAATTCACCCGCCCAAGATTGGGTTTTATGCTTGCGGGCCAACGGTTTATGATCGGGCGCATATTGGCAATTTGCGCAGTTATATTTTTGAAGATGTTTTGCGCCGCACCTTAATTCATGATGGTCATAAGGTAAGATTCGTCATGAACATCACTGATGTCGGGCATTTAACTTCTGACGCTGATGAAGGCGAAGACAAATTGGAAAAAGGCGCTAAAAGGGAACACATAAGCGTTTGGGAAGTAGCGGAGAAATATACCAAACTGTTTAAACAGGATTTGCAGACTCTAAATATAGAAGAACCAGATGAATGGTTGAAAGCTACGGACAACATCAAAGAGCAAATCGAATTAATTAAAAAGTTGGAAACAAAGGGTTTTACTTATAAAACTTCTGACGGTATTTATTATGACACCAGCAAATTCCCAAAATACGGAGAATTGGCCAGATTAAATTTAAAAGGTCAAAAAGAAGGCGCTCGGGTGGAAGTAAATAATGAGAAAAGAAATTCCACGGATTTTGCCTTGTGGAAGTTTTCACCGAAAGATCAAAAACGGCAGATGGAATGGGAAAGCCCCTGGGGCATTGGTTTCCCAGGCTGGCATATTGAATGTTCGGCCATGAGTATGAAAGCACTCGGTGAAAGTTTTGATATACACACTGGTGGCGTGGATCACATTCCTGTCCATCACACTAATGAAATCGCCCAAAGCCAAGGCGCCACTGGCAAACCATTTGTGAAATACTGGCTGCACGGCGAATTTTTACAAATTGACGGCGGCAAAATGGCCAAGTCAGCCGGAAATTTTTATACACTCGATATCCTAAAGGAAAAAGGTTTTTCACCAATGGCATACCGATATTTGGTTTTAGGCGCTCATTATCGCACGAAATTGAATTTTACTTTTGAAGCACTTAAAGCCAGTCAAAATGCTTACGAAGAATTGGTTAACCAGGTGGCGAATATGGCTGATAAGCCAAAGATCGGCTGCGGGGAAATAGAGAATAAATTTTTTGAAGCTATTGATAATGATTTGAACACGGCTCAAGCCTTGGCTGTGATGTGGGAAATGCTGAAAAGTCAGAATCCTGATTCAGCCAAAAAAGCCAGTTTATTTAAAATGGATGAAATACTTGGTTTGGGCTTAAAAGAAATCAAATCAATCAAAATTCCCAAAATCATTCAAAAGCTGGTTGAAGCAAGGGAAACAGCCAGAAAAAATAAAAATTTCAAACTAAGCGATGAATTAAGGTCGCAAATTTTTGATAAAGGTTTTCAAGTTGATGATACAGAAAGCGGGCCGATTATTAAACTTAAGTAAATAATGAATAATTTTTGGCAAAAATTGAAAAAGCCGATTTTGGCATTGGCGCCAATGGCCGGAATTACGGATTCGGCTTTCCGGCAAATGTGCAAATTAGGCGGAGCCGATGTTTTATACACGGAATTTGTTTCCACGGACGCAATTGTTTACGAAAGCAAAAAGACTTTTGGAATGCTGAAATTTTCCGAATCGGAAAAACCCGTGGTCGTGCAGATTTTCGGCAAAAAGCCCGAACATTATTTTAAAAGCGTAAAAGTATTAAGTGAACTTGGTTATGATGGTGTAGATATAAACTTCGGCTGCCCGGCCTATAAAGTAGTTAAAAGCGGCGGGGGAGTTAAGTTAATGTTGAATTTAGATTTGGTAAAAGAATTGGTGCAAGCTGCTTGTGAAGCCAGTCAAATTCCGGTCTCTCTAAAAGTCCGGGCCAGCATTGAAGACAAAGCAACCAAGGTCAAAATCACCGCTTTAGATTTAGTTGAAAAAATTAAGGATTTGCCAGTAGCCGCGATTATGGTTCATGGCCGGTCTTTTGAAAAGCCCTTTGACGGCGAGCTGGATATAAACTCAATTATTCAGGTAAAAGAAGCCTTTTCAGCCGTTGTTTTGGCCAATGGCGGTGTTTATACTCCGGAAATTGCCAAAAGCCTCCTAGAGCAAACTGGGGCTGATGGCTTGGGTATTGCCAGGGGTGCTTGGGGCAAACCCTGGATTTTTCAGCAAATTCGGGACTATTTAGGCATTGGAAAATATAGGGTTTCAGAGTGGTCGGAAATTAAGAAAACCATGCTAAAACACGCCAAGTTGACCTTTCAGAGTAAAGGCGAACATGGTTTGGTGGAGTTGCGGAAACAGCTTGCTTGGTATGTAAAAGGCTTGCCCAAAGCGGCTGAATTAAGGTCAAAACTGGTGAGGGTTAATAGTCTGGAGGATATCCAAGGAATTTTAAAAAACAATTAACCGTTTTTTTGGCCAAAGAGATATTTGTAGATCGGAATCGATTTTTCCGTTGGCTTGTCTTTTGTTGCCAAAGGCCAATCTAGGATTGAAAAGGTATAGGAAATAATTCTGGTGCCAGGCCGGCATTCTTTTTCAAATTTGATTTTTAGTTTTTTCATGGCCGGGGGAGTCAGAAAACAAAAAATAACATCAGCTTTGGAAAAGTCGGCTTTATAAAAATCCTCAAATTTGAATTGCACCCGGGGCTTTAATTTTCTTACCCGAAACCAGCCAAAAATATAAGGCAGGACGGAAATTTCGAAACCAATAATGCTTTTGGCTTTAGTTTTGGCAAATTCTGGTAAAAGCCGGCCATCGCCCGCGCCCAGTTCAAAAATCGTTTCGCCTTCTTTTAGATCGACCAAATTTAAAATTTTTTGATAATCATATTGCCAAGTCGGCACCCAGGGCGCGGCTTTAAAACTGGCCCAGGCCGCTGTGCCAACGATGATGAGAAAAATAATGATAAACAAGTAAAGAAGCATATAAGAATTTTAGCATTAAATCTAAAAGAATTATATGAGAAGGTTGTGACTGCTATCAGTAATGGTATTTCCTATAAAAATATTTATATTTATACCAAATAAAAATAGGGGGTATGAAATTGTTATACCCTCTATTTTTCTCAAATGGCAATCTTTACTAGAGCTTTAGGCTTGGTCATTCGTTTGTTCAGCTTTAAGGTGACCTGTTAACTGATTTGTTAATTCATCAACACCGAGATCGCCATTGATGAATTTATAAAGAGCTTTGTCACCATCATTAAAAGCGTCGCCACCCTTTACCTCATGCTCTGGTAATAATTTTACGTTTGGTATTTCCTTTAACATTCAAATACCTCCTCTTTGAAAAAATTTTGTATTTTTTCTCAATGAACCACCTTCAGCCTATTATTTAATAGCGGTTTTGTCAAACCCTGACCACATAATTCTTTTCAAGTCCATGCCCATTTTCTTGTAAGAATTTTTCGCGAGAAGATTTAACTACTATCAGTGACACATTACCTGCGAAGGCGTCCCGCCGAGCGAATATGGAAACTTTTTTATTTTGAAGTTTTTAACTCTTCCCAAGTCCTCCATTTATGGATTGCCCATTTTGGGCTCGGCGGGACGCCTTCGCAGGCACTGGTAGTAGTTTCCAAAAGGGAAGGGTGGTATTGCCACCGCCATACGGCGGGATCGCAATGACAATACTATAGATTTTTATGCACTGGTCAGGGGAAATCGTCCAAGGTTCCCCTCACGAATATTCAAAAACTTGACCCCCTATTTGAAGTCAAGTTTTTGGGTTAACCTCTGTTTCGATTTTTAGAAATAAATGTGAGGTTTATTTTGCCAACAGGTTGGCGATATTTTCAACACTGAAGTCTCCGGTGCCGACAGTCTTGGTAATATTCACATAAATCGCACCGCCCCAGCTGGCTGGGATGCTTTTGCCAGCGCAAGTGGCGACTTTAGAATTCAGGTCTTGCAGTTTGGTAGCATCATATTTAGCGACTATATCAGTAACCTTTTGATCTGCGGTTTTCTTGGCGTCGGTCAGAATGCTGCTGTTATCAGCCTGAACAAATGCCACTAAACAGCCTTTACTGGCTGCCCAGGCGCTGTTGGTATAAACCGAAGTAATCATATCTTTATCCTTCTGCTGAAAAGAGGCAAGATTTTGGCCAAATCCATCAGAAGCATTGCCTATTGTCCAAACAAAGAATATGCCTAGCAAGAATACAAAAATAAAAGTCAGTACTAGGGCAACCGGCGTTGCATAATGCATTTTTTCCATAATTCTCACCTCCTTCCTTAGATTAAAACAAATAGTTGATTATTTAAGGGATTGCTGTCTAGCTTTTTGTTGGGGGAGTTCAACCAAATTATCGACAATTATTTTCAAATCTTCAAGTGTCACTTCGGCCACGAAATTGTCGGTTTTGCCAGCTTCAACTTGGGCTAAATGGACGCGAGAGCCGGCCTCATCCATAATATCTATGGCTTTGTCCGGAAAAACCCTTTCCTGCAGATGTTTGTAAGCCAGCAAGACAATTGCTTCCAGAATTTCATCAGAATATTTAACATGATGATAGTTTTCGTATTTAAGTCTCAAGCCTTTTAAGATTTCCAAGGTCTGATCTGGATTTGGCTCTTCAACAATAATCGGCTGGAAGCGCCGTTCCAAAGTTTGATCTTTTTCCACGTATTTTTGGTATTCCTCCATTGTGGTCGCGCCGATGACTTGGAGTTCACCGCGAGCCAGCGCTGGTTTTAAAATATCCGCGGCGTCAATGGAACCCGTGGCTTCGCCGGCTTCTGCCAGAGTGTGGATTTCATCAATGAATAAAATTACGTGTCTTTGCGCGGCGATGATTTCATCCACCAGAGCCTTCAGTCTTTTTTCAAATTCACCGCGATATTTAGTGCCGGCAACTAGTCCGGATAAATCCAAAGCCAGCACGCGCTTGGTTTTTAAAATTTCTGGGACATTGCCGTGTGCCAGTTCGTTGGCTAGTTCTTCGATAATCGCGGTTTTACCCACGCCGGATTTGCCAATCAGCACCGGGTTATTTTTCGTCCGTCTGGATAAAATTTCAATGACCCGGTAAATTTCATGTTTGCGTCCGATGACCGGATCCAGCTTGCCGGCATTTGCCAAAGCGGTCAAGTCTTTGGAATAAAGACCCAGAATTTTTCCGGTAGTAAATGAACTGCCCTCGGTTTGCCTGCGAAGCAATAAAACGGCGAGCGCCAGAGCTACGGCGGTTATTATTCCGATAAGAGTCGCGTTCATGATTTTATTTTCCAAACAATCGAGAAAATCGTAAAGGCCAATAGTCCGGCGGCCATTGTTACCATGACCGCGGTTTTATAGCCAACTGCCAATTTTAATTCATAGGCAGTTTTGCTTTGGGTTTTAGTTTTAGTGGTATTCATAAGCTAATTTTATATCCAGCGCATTTTTTTGAAAATCGCCACTGCGCCAGCGCCGATTAAAGCTAGCAAGCCGAGCAAGATGTAAAAGTCGAACGGCGTGCCGACTAATGGCGTATGAGATAGGCGAGCCGTGAAAATGGCAACCGTTAAGGTTAAAGTGAAAATAATGACCGAAATAGTGGTGTAGGTTTTCATAATGTCATTCAGCCTGAAGGAAATCAGAGATTCATTGGTTGCCTGCAGAGCCTCGATTGCCTCGCGAAAGGCTTCCAGGTTATCCCAAATTTCTTTGGATTTTTCCACGGCATTATTAATGATTTCTTCGCTTTGCGGCTCTTGGCTGATTTTCAGCAATCGGTTAGCAACGGCCAGTTTTTTGATGCTGTTTTTGTGAGCTTGCATGGTTTTTCTAAAATCAACGATATTTCTGCGGGTTATAAGTATTTCCTGAACCATTTCCTTTTCTCTGCCGCGGAAAATAAGTTTTTCAATGGAATGCAGATCCATGGAAATATGGTCTAACATTGGCATGCAAGCATTCAGTTGCTGGGTAATAACTTCGGTGAGCATTGCCAGTATGTTGCATTTTCCGTTTGAGCCCAGATGATTATGGGCTTTAAATTCATTAAAAATTTTGTCTATAATAGGCAGGCGGTTATCGTGAATAGTAATCAGATAATCCGAGCTGATGAAAAAATCAATTTCTGAAGATTCGATTTCTTTGGTTTTGCGGTTATAGATTGGGAAAAGCAAAACCAAAAAGGCATAGCGGTCATAGATCTCCAGTTTTGGCCTTTGACCGGTGTTAATGCACTCTTTTATATCCAAAGCATGGAAATACGGAAAATTCTCCCTTAAGAATTTTATCTCTTGGGTATCTTCAGCAGTCGCGCCAGTTATATTGATCCATCGGCAAGATGGAACCTTGGCTTCAGATATTGGCATATTAAATAGTGTTTATTTTGTTTGGTTTTTGCTTTATTTAATTATATTCTAGCATGATTTGGGATTTTTTGCAAGTTTTTGTCGTAATAATAAAATTATCAGTTTTTTCTGTGCAAAATTTAATTACGATTATTGATAATGAGTTGGAATGCTTGAAAAAATTTTAAATTATCCACCTTACGTATTAATCAGTAAACCTCCATAATTTCTTGCGAAGGTGGATAATAAAACTCCGGTCAATTACCTTAAGGTAAAAGCCGGAGTTTAAGATCAATTGGCTTTTTGCTACCAGCTGTCTCGCCAAGTTTTTGCGGTTACGGATGTTGTGTCACAACCAGCGTATTTGTTATCACCGGCGTAGGCCCATGTCACAATGCAAGCGATTATATGATCACCATCACCCGGATTACCATACCGTAAGAAATTCGCAGGCTCGGTATATCTAGGCTTGGCATCGACCAGCCACAAAATGCCGGTAATGTGCGTTCCGGACCTCTTCGGCGAATCATAACGCAAATCCAGACAACCTGCGGAGGTTGGTAGATCAATGACATTATCGTTATTTAGGATTTGGACTGTGCCGCCGCCGAAAACCCGATAAAGTCCACCGCCAGTTGGCTGATTGCTGTTTTCCACGACATAACTGCCGTGATAATGAAAACTAGCGCAACCAGTAAAGCCAATGAGGCATACTGATAAGGACAAGAGTATGTTTAAGGTTTTCATGTTAACATCCTCCTGAGATTGGGATCACAATGGTTGTGTCCTTTTTCTCGATTGTATATGGTCCGTAACTAAATGGACCATAAGCGATTGAGATATCCACGGTTTTGACCAACTTTGGCACCCTGATTGAAAGGGCGCTGTTGACTATGTCAACTTGGTATGAAGCCGGTTGTTCAACCGAGGGAATCGAATGAACAGTAGCTCTTCCCCCACAAAGTTTTTTTCCATCCGAGGTTATAAACTTGACCCCGAATCTTGTATAGTTTGTCTTGGCAAAGCCGTCTGCTTTGATATCGATATCAAAGTCTACCCGGTTGACAAAATTTTCCGGGTGCTTGAGAAACCCATCAGAACAGCTACTTAAAAAGCCAAGCGCAAAAACGCCAATCAAAATGACAACGAGCTTTTTCACCTTTTTATCCTTTCTTTTATGTTTATTTTTTGTTCTACTTTAACAAACCAGGATAGCAAAAATGCCGGATTTGTCAAGTTTCTCTTGACGGCCGGTAAAGGAAATGATAATTTGAATCCATCAAACGAACCTCTTATTTAAACAAATATGACAGACCAAAATACAGACCCAATACTTCAAATTCGCCAATTACTGGCAGAAGCCAAGGCCTCAATCCAATCAGCCGAGCTGATTTTGGGCGAGAATTCGGAATTGCCAGGCAAAAAAATTAATGTCAGCGCCAAAGCCAGAAAAGAAGGTTCGGATTTGGTGGAAGGTGAGAACCGGGTGATTGAAGGAATTTTTGACGGTCAGCACATGGTTGGCCCGGACGGTAAACAATATTCTGTGCCGGCAAATTACGCTTCCAAATCCAAACTGGTGGAAGGCGATAAATTAAAACTTACTATCACACCCGACGGTTCGTTTATTTATAAACAAATCGGTCCGATAGACAGAGTTCGGGTAGTCGGCAGGCTGGTCAGAGATGAGCAGACTGATGAATTTGAAGTGGTGGCGAATGGCGCTCCGTATCGAGTGCTCTTGGCAAGCATCACTTATTTTAAAGGCGAGGCTGGCGATGATGTGGTGATTTTACTGCCCAAAGATGCGCGGGCAAAATTCGCGGCTGTTGAAAATGTCATTAAGAAAGTTCCCGGCCAAGAACCGGTTGAAACAGTTTTGCCCGAGAGCGTTGAAGCTGATTCCGGAGAAATTTTGCCGGATGTGAAAAGCGGGGAAGTTGAAACCCCGGAGACTCAAGATAAAATCGACGAAATATAAGCTACAATTTTTTTCGCCGATGGCTTTTAATTTCCTCGGTAATCAGCCAAAAGATTAAAACCGAGCCGCTAATAACAGGCAGGTCGGGTGGAATTTTATAGCCGTGGTGGCTGCCCCAAAAGGAAGCAATCAGGGCCAGGGAAATTAAAGTGAAGAGCCATAATAGCACAAAGAGCTCGCCCCGCTGATTGCGGCTGGAGTATTTTTTGCGTATCCTCAAAATTTCCTTGTCGCCGACATAGGCGCCGACCAGGGTTAAATAAAGTGTGGAAGCTAAGGTTGAAACTTTAAACTGGTTTTTGCTTAAAAATTCCAGCATTATCCAAGCCCAGACAAAACAGGTGTAGATGTTCAAAATCTGGATAAAGGCTTTTACGCGGTGTATCATTGATTAAAAAGTTGCGGAAGTAAGTTAATTTTAGCAGTTTTTTGCATTTAGTCAATAAACTAATACCAATTTGACATGAGTTTGTAAGATAATTATACTGTTTTTGTATTAATATCTAGCAATTAATTAAAAAAGCATATGACCAAGCCATTTGTTACTCCTCCTTTGCCCTATGATTATAACGCTTTGGAGCCTTATATTGATGAAGCCACCATGAAAGTTCATCATGACAAGCACCATGTAGCTTATACTACCAAGCTGAACGCCACTTTGGAAAATCATTCAGATTGGTTTGAAAAATCCCCCGAAGAAATTTTAATGAATTTAGATCAAATCCCAGGGGATATTCGCATGCAAGTTAGGAATTTCGGCGGCGGCCATGTTAATCACGCCATGTTTTGGGAAATTATGGCTCCCAAAGTCGGCGGCAAGCTCGAAGCAGAACTTTCAAAGGCCATTGAAAAAGATTTTGGCAGTTATGAAAAATTCCAGACTGAATTTGAAAACGCGGCAAACACGCAATTTGGTTCTGGCTGGGCTTGGTTAAGTTTCGCCAAGGGAAAGTTAATTGTAGAAAAGACAGCCAATCAAGATTCGCCTTTGTCACTTGGCCACGCGCCACTATTGTTGCTGGATGTTTGGGAGCATGCTTATTATTTGAAATATAAAAACATGCGGCAGGATTATGTTAAAGCATTTTGGAATGTGGTGAACTGGAAGGCGGTTTTAGAAAAATTTTTGAAAATTAGCTAATTTGTTCTTTTGCAATGCAAAAACCGCTATCCCAGGGACGGCGGTTTTTGCGTATTTAAGCGTATTTAAGGATTGACAGAAAAAGTAAAGCTTGTATGATTAATTCAATAGTCGTTCATTAATAAAGGCACAAACGAAAGGGGTGGTAACATGCCAATGTTTTGAGTCAGGGTGATAGATTTTGCGGTCGTGGTTATTCTGGGTACCATTTTCTGTAACAAACTATGGGAGTTTTTCATTAGAAGAGTAGCATCGCTGGGAAAGGCCCCGAAATGTTTCTTGGAATTTTTTTGTTGCAAATATTTACAGTTGCAGCTCTCTTGTCGATTCTTTCTTTCCTAATCTCAAATAGTGGTTGGATTGAAGCAATGACCGCGGGTTTCTTGATTTCTATTTTTTTTGTTTTCATGTTTCAAGGCCGCCTAAAGAAGGAATTCTATTTGGCCATAGCAAAAAAATTCCAGACTAGCGGGTAATACATAAAGTTGATAGTTTGGATCAAGTCCGGTGAGTATTTACTCTATATCGGGTTTTTAAATTGCTGAATATTGCTATAGTTTTTTCAATTTTTTCTGGGATTCCTTTTATGCAGGGGTAATTTTTGACTTCCTCGGCATTTACCCAGGCAAAATCCGTAAAAGAACCAGGTTCGGGTTTAACTTCCCCGGACTTGTATTTGGCAGCGAATTTGATGAACACTACAGGGGTTTCATCCGGTCGGACAAAAGCCATGCTGTTGACATATTGCATTTGCCCTTCAATTTCCAGGCCAGCCTCTTCTTTGACTTCGCGTTTCAGCAAATCCTCCACGGCGTTTTCAAAATCTAAAACCCAGTTATTGATCCTGCTCGGCTTATTCAAATCCAGGTCTTGTCATTCCAGTTTGTCCCCTGGTACGGCAAAAAGGCCGGGGTGGACTTTTTCCCTCATATCCCTTTTTAATATCAAACATCGTTTATCAGATTCCCGTTATATCACCACATTGGCCACAAAATAGAAAAGTTTGTCGGTTTTGGCGTTTTCAATGCTGATTTTTTTGGCTGGCATAGACTTATTTTAGATGATTTTTTTGAAAAATAGAAACCAAATTATAGCCCTTCAGCCAATGGGTTTTTTTGCCTTTGATATT
>Ga0066637_10001258_pt1 | contig 16296 bp, 15 predicted proteins | sample CryGeyCG2014_020_FD_62737 | JGI IMG/M metagenome (GOLD analysis project Ga0066637, IMG submission 62737) | Groundwater microbial communities from aquifer - Crystal Geyser CG08_land_8/20/14_0.20 | ecosystem: Environmental > Aquatic > Deep subsurface > Groundwater | place: USA: Utah: Grand County...
CCAGAATTCATTAACCGTTTCGATGCTGTCGTTGTCTTTCGGTCTTTGACTAAAGAAAATCTCTTAGATATTGCTGAACTTTTATTATCAAAATTGAAAAAGAATCTTTTACAAAAAGATATCGAGTTTGAAATTACCCTACCTCTGAAAGAAAAAATCGTTGAATTAGGTTATAATCCAATCTTTGGCGCCAGAGAAATGAGAAGAGTCATCCAGGATAAAGTGGAAAACGTTCTAGCCTCAGCTCTTTTATCCGGTCAAATCAAACCCGGCGACAAAATAGAAATCGACCCCACTGACTTTAAATTGAAAATTAAATAATTGACATTTTTAAAAATTCCTGGCTATAATTTACTTAGTGCTGGCTCCGCGGTTTCTACTCACGTCCTCTCATCGGGCATTACATCGCCTCGCCTTGCTGGCTATGGCGAAGAGCACCTCCTCCGACCTGGGAGGATAAAAAGAGCATAGAGACAGAGCAGGAGCCAGCCATTGTACCTTTCATGGGCCGGCAGAAGGAAAAAAATAAGTGTCGTGGTGTTGATGGAAGTCCACCCACTTGGAAGTCCACCCCCCCACTCGCCACTCTCTGCATACCACTTTTTCGCCTTCTGCCAGCCCGCTCTTTCATTCGCCAAATTTCGGCGATTTTTTTTAACTACGGGACTTGCCCCGTACTAATTTTACCATGCTAAAAAAAGATATTTTTCTGTTAAACTAATAAAGTTAATGCTCTCGCAGTCTGCGTTCCGCGAACCCCGAAACAATCCTTCACTTCGTTCAGGATGTTACGGGGCAAGTAGCCACATAACGGATTGGGCGCTTGCCCCGTAGTTCCCGACGAAGTCGGGATACTATCGGGGAAGCGGACTGCCAAATTATTATATTGTAAAATTAGTATGGGGTTGACAAAATTTTTTTAATTTGGTAAAATATAGTATTCTGAAGGAAGTGTCCTTCGGGAAATATAGAAAGGAGGTTTTACAATTGAATATAAAAGGTAAGAGCAACAGCGAAAAACTGAAAAAATTAGGAGGGGCCTGGGAAGATGATGATGACGATGAAGAAGAGAGGAAACAAGGTAAGAAACCACGGAACAAAAACCATAGAAGGGAAAACCAAAAAGGAAAGGAGGTCTTACTAATGGTAGATAATCCAAGAAAGAAAAAGCCGGAAGAGAAGCCGGCTAAGCCGACGCCAGTCGCACCGCCACCACCACCGGAAAAGCCAGTAGCGCCGCCGCCAACGACACCAACGCTGGAGGCACCAGTAGCCGTTGCAGGAGAGATACCGCCGAAAGGACCGCCGCCGGGATGGGTACAGCCACCTGGTAATTGGTACCGATTATGGCCGGGCGGACCCCATAATCCGAATTATAAGCCGCCCCAAAAGACTCCGAAATCAGGACCGCCACAAAGACCAGAACCGCCAGAAGCGCAGAGAGCAGGACAACCACCACCACAACAGCCAGTAGCGGCGGGTCGTAATGGAAACAGAATGTGGAAATGGTTGGCAATCGGCGCAGTAATTGCTTTGTTTATAATAGTGATAGCATTGGTTTTTAAGCCAGCACCAACACCACAAACACCGCAACCTGCACTGCAGACAGGACAACCAGCACCAACACCGGCACCACCACCAGCTTCGACATTTTCTAATTATGTAACTGGTGCTGAGGTACATGCTCTATTACAGAGGACCTTCCCAACAGCGTCTGTGGAGGCTCATAACTCCTCTTATCGGTTGTACGCCGTAAGAGACTTTGCTGACTTTATGCGACAGGAATATCAAAGCGGTAATTATAACCGCTTTGTAACCCGCACTGCCTCATACACCAGATATGATGCTTGCGGCGCGGCAGCACAGTTGGTTGCTAATGCGAATGCCAGATTACCTGACATTCCAATAGGAATGGCGACTCTTAACGATCAGAGCAGGACTTACCTGATTGTAGTGTTTCGTGGCGATTCCGGACTGTCCGGACTGGAAGTGCTCTCCTTCGCGCCACTTGATGGAAGGGGATTGCCTAATGATACTCGGATGCAAAAGGTAGAGATTCGTTAGTTCATTCCCAGTAAGGGGTGGTCATAATAACCACCCCTTTATCATTTTTATTTGGTTTATCCGGTAGTGTATTTTTGACTTATTACACACCCGCCTTCCTTTTAAAAGAGTGGGTGGTCAAAAATCTACTGCCGGTTTGACTTTTATTAAAATATTTGGTATAATTATGCCATGAGCAAGGTATTCCAAAAACTTAAAATCTTATTCATTCCTTGCGAAGGAAACCAATATAAGCCTCGTTTTTTAGCCGGTGGGACTTTGTTTTACATTGTTTTAGCCCTGTTTATTTTGAAACTTATTGCTGTTTCTTTTATTATTTACCTTCCCAAAACAGTTTTTTTCGCCGATTTAACAAAAACCGCTTTAATCCAGTTAACTAATCAAGAAAGGCAAGTTTTAGGAGTTCCGATGTTGAAAGAAAATCAAAAATTAAACGAGGCTGCCCAGCAGAAAGCCCAAGATATGTTAAATAATGATTATTTTTCCCATTATAGCCCTACTGGCATTAATCCTTGGTATTGGTTTAAAAAAGCAGGCTATAAGTATCAAACAGCAGGTGAAAATTTAGCAGTCGGTTTTATGGATTCAGAAGAAATTGTTGCAGGCTGGATAAATTCTGCTTCCCATAGAGATAATCTTTTAAATCCTAAATTCCAGGAAACAGGAATTGCTGTTTTAAAAGGCGATTTTCAGGGTTCAGAAACTACAGTAGTGGTTCAATTATTTGGCTCACCCTTAAAGACAATAGGAACTGTTACGGCGGCAAAACCAGTCAGTGAAACAGTGAAACCAAAAACAGAAAGTAAGATGGATTTAGTTAGTAAGATTCAGCCAGAGAAAGAAGTGAAAGTTACAAAAATTACTGAAGGGATTGAGGTGACGGAAGAAGAAATCTCGCCAAAAGAAGTTATTAAAGAGGAGGAAATTGTTGGGCAACCCAAAGAAACGGTTAATCAGATTGAAAAATTAAGCACTATTTCCAGTCAGCCAGAAATTGAAAAACCAAAATCCAGTTTGGATTTCTTTAAATTCATGACCTTAAATTATCCTAAAATTGTCCAGAATATTATCTTTTATTCATTACTTTTAATTACTTTATCTCTAATTCTAAATATTTTTATTAAAATTCATATTCAAGACAAAAGATTAATTTTTAAAACAGCAGTTTTCATTACTTTGTTAATTTTATTTATTTGGTCAGATAAAGAAATCATAGTTCAATTAATTCCTCATAGTTTATTAATATAACTGAGTTGTCGAATAATTCCGCGTGGTTCAGCGTATATATCAGCGTTTCTTCAGCGTTATCATGGTTTTGTCGCTGAACCGACGCTGAACTAGACGCCGAAATTACGCTGAAAAATATATGAGAAATATTAGCAAATTTATAAGAATCTTTTTCTTTTTTTCTTTATTTATTTTAATAGTGGTTAACTGGAATTGGGTTAAAGGGATTTTTGATTACAAAACAATTTATAGTGAAGTATATAATTCTCTAAAATGGAAAATTACACAAGAAAAAGGTAAAGATTTAGCAATAAAAGTTCCGGAAGTTGAATTAAGCGAGCCAAAATATGAACCAAAACAAACTGAAAAACCCGATAGTGTAGAAATTCCCAAAATTGGAATTACCGCTCCTTTAGTATTAATTGAAAGCGCTGCTAACAAAGATATAACTGCTGCCCTAAAAAAAGGAGTAGTTCACTATTCTCAGTCAGTATTACCCGGCGAGGAAGGACAGACAGTAATTTTGGGCCATTCTGCTCCTTCTGGTTGGCCGAAAATCAATTACGACTGGGTTTTTAGTAGATTAAATGAATTAGTGCCAGGCGATGAAGTGATTATTAATTATCAAAATCGAGAATACCGCTACCTAATGACCAAAAAGTACTTTTTGAAACCCGGCCAAGACATCCCTGGTGGAGACTTGACAAATTCTGAAAATATGCTAATATTAATAAGTTGCTGGCCCCCCGGCACAAATATAAAAAGGATCGCCGTTGAGGCCCAATTAGCAATATAATTAAAAAAGATGAACAAATTTAATATAAAAAGCAAATATTTCGCAATATTTTTAGCGGGTTTTCTCTTAATCCAACCCGGCTTTTCGGCTTTAGGTAGTACTTTATTGGATGAATATAATACTTACTGGAACACCTGGAATACTACCAGTACTCCAAGCGATAACACTAATTATTGGGGTACTTCCAATTCTACTATTTATTCAACTCCAAGCACAGATAGTGATTACTGGGGTACCTGGAATACTACAACTTATTCAACGCCAAGTACATCCTATGATTACTGGGGAACTTATAATACAACAACTTATACCCCTACTACTTATGATTATTGGGGAACATGGAATACTACAACTTACACCCCAACTTACACTTATACTCCCACTTATTATTATTGCACTCAGCCCTGCTCTGGTTATTATCAGTATGACGGTTATTACTACTACTGTCCTCAACCTTGTTCATATTATTACATTCCTACCTGTTCATCTTCTTGTTGCGGTTCCTCTTGTTATACGCCGCCCACTTATCCATCACTAACCGTTTCTTGTTCAGCTTCGCCAAATCCTGCCCAAACTAATCAAAATGTAATCTTTACCGCCTATCCTTCAGGTGGAACGGGCTCTTATTATTATTCGTGGACAGGAGACTGCACTTCAAGTTCCCAAACTTGTTATAGAACTTTTTATTCATACACTGGCACTGCCACTGCCACCGTCACTGTTAGTTCGGGTAGCCAAACTGCTTCCGCTAGCTGTTCAGTTACTATCCAAGGCACACCCACCTTATCAATTAATAAATTAGTCAGAAATATCACCGACAATACTGGCTGGCAGGATTCGGTTTCTGCCGACCCCAATGAGAGATTAGAATTCTCAATTCAAGTATCTAATACCAGCAACACCACTGCCAATAATATCAGGGTTACAGATGTTTTACCCTCAAGAATTTATTATCAGGGTAGTTTAAGAGTTGATGGTAGTTATTCTGGTGGAGATATAACTTCTGGTATTTATATTGGTAGTTTATCTCCTGGCCAATCAAAAACAGTAGTTTTTGAAGCCCGAGTTGGCTCAGAATCGGAATTTGGTTATGGCACCACTACCTTAACTAACTATGGAAGAGTCTCGGCTGATAATTTCAGTCAAATTGAAGATACGGCTTTAGTTAATGTTTATCGATATTATCAGCCACAATCTCCTAGTGTTACTATCACTAAAACCGTCAAAAATGTGACTGATAATACTAGTTGGGTAGATTCGGTTTCTGCCGACCCCAATGATTCCCTTTCTTACTCGCTTTATATTTATTCCAATGGCACAATTACCGCCACTAATGTTCAGGTCAAAGATATTCTGCCTTCCAAAATTAGTTATCAGGGCAATTTGAGAATAGACGGTGTTTATTCCGGCGGTGATATTTTGAACGGTATTAACATCGGCAGTTTAACTAACGGTCAGTCAAAAACTATTACTTTCGATGCTAAAGTTGCTTCAGGGAGTGAATTCGGTACAGGCACTACTAATTTAATTAACACTGGTAGAACTTGGTGCGATGGGCTTTCTTATATTGAAGACACAGCCGTTGTTAATGTTTACCGGGGAACTACTCCAACTGGAACTTTCTCAATCAGCAAACAAGTCAGAAATCTTTCTGATGGAACTGGTTGGCAAGAAACAGTTTCTGCTGACCCTACTGAGATATTAACCTTCTTAATTCAAGTTACAGCTGGCAGTTCCGGAGCCCAAAATGTCATTGTTAAAGATACTTTACCTGCCAAAATTATTTATCAAGGTAATTTGAAAGTGGATAATGTTTCTTCAACTGGTGATATAATTACTGGTCTAAATATTGGAAATTTTTCAGTTAATCAGACAAAAACAATCACTTTTGATGCCAGAGTGGCTACAGCTGACCAATTTGGTTTTGGAACAACCGAATTGATAAATACTACCCTGGCTTATAATGTGAGTTATTCTATTTCTGATACCGCCAAGGTCAGTGTTACCAAGACAGCCGTAGCTGGAGCAGTAACCGGAGTTGTCACTGGAGTGAATCCTATTTACCTTGCTTTAATCTTTGCCTTCCTCTTGAGTTTGGGATTTTACTTACTCTTGCCTTACTTGGAAAATTCCCAAAATCCCTTTGTTAAAAAGGTTTTGGGAGTAGGTTATAAAATCAAGATGTTTGTTATGAGATAAAGATACTCAGAAGCAGTGATAACCGGCCCGCCCGGCAATAGCCAGGCGGGCCGGTTTTTTCATTTTTTATGGGTGCTTGCACCCCACTAATTTTACCGTCCTATTAAGGCACAACAAAAGAAATTCAATTTCTAAAATATGAAACTTTTGCAACCCGCGTGGGGCGAATAGCCCCATCCCTTATGGACGAAGCGGGTTGTTAAGTGTTTCTGGGTGAAATTGGTGGGGTGTGAAAAAACTGTGGATAAATCAGCTTTGACATCCAAGTTTGAGTGGGATAAATTGGAGATGTAATGGGTAATTGTGGATAACTGTGGGAAAACTACCCATTTCTGTGGATAACCCTCCTACGAAATTACCTGCCCGCCATAAGCCTGTTATAGCTTTATAAAAAAGCTCGTCAACGATTCAATAAATTATTGACGCATCTTCCTTTTAACCAACATTGGCAGGCAGATGGCAGGCGGGCAAATCAGTACGAATATACCCGAAACTGGAGTACGAATGTACGAATCTACAGTTTCGGTTACGAATAACTTAAATAATTCGTAACCGATTGCCCAAATTCGTAAATTCGTATCTGGCAATCGGTATATTCGTATCCGAAGCCGCAAATTCGTACACCGGCTTCGGTTATACTCTTCTTACCTTTGGGGGTCGGCAGCCATTATGAGGTATGGGGGTAATATCTTTAATTGAAATAATATTCAACCCATGGGAGGATAGCGAACGAAGGGCTGATTCTCGACCAGAACCTATTCCTTTAATTAAAACTGAAACTCGATTAATACCCAACTTCTTAGCCCTCTCCACTAAAGCTCCAGCCACTTTTGAAGCTGCAAAGGGGGTGGCCTTTTTTGTTCCCTTAAAACCAGTGTTTCCGGCACTCGTCCAAGTTAAAACATTGCCCAGAGGATCAGTTAGAGTGATTATAGTGTTATTATAAGAGGCGGCAATATAAACCTTCCCCTCATTGATTTTTTTGAGAGGGACCTCTAATTTTATTTCTTTTTTAACCGCTGCTTCAACTTTTTCTCTTTCTTCAAGTAGTTCAGCTTCAGTTTTTTGAATAATACGTTTTTTCCCCATGTGAATCGCGAAATAGACGCGAAACTTTAGCCACTTCGTGGCTTACGCGAAACCACGCGAAAATTCAGCGTCAATTCTGCGTATAGTTCTGCGTCAGTTCTGCGGTGTTTAGGTGGGTTCTGCTGACGGCTTTCGGCCACTACCCACTGTTTTTCTAACATTCCCCCTTACAGTTCTGGTATTAGTTTTTGTCCTTTGTCCCCTTACCGGCAAACCTTTAATATGGCGAATTCCTCGCCAGGAAGCTATATCTTTCAATCTTTTAATATTCATCATCATTTCTCTTTTTAATTCACCTTCAATCTTATAATTTTTCTCAATAATTTCTTTTAATCGATTAATTTGCTCAGCGGTTAAATCTTTGGCCCGTAAAAAAGGGCTAATTTTAGCTTGAGCTAAAATTTTCCGTGCCAAAGACCGGCCTATTCCATAAATATAGGTTAAAGCAATTTCTATTTGTTTTTGTTCTGGTAAGTTTATACCAGCAATTCTCGGCATAAAAATATAATCCTAATCTACGAATCTATCCGAATGTTCCGAATAATTCGGATGGGCGCATTCGGATACCATGAGCCGTCAGGCGAAGGTTGCGCTATTCGGATGCTAGCCTTGGCACTGTTTATGCTTCGGATTAGAACAAATAACGTAAAGTTTTCCTCTACGTTTTACAATTTTACATTTTTTACAGATTTTTTTGACTGAAGACCTAATTTTCATCCGATAATTTTTCTCGCGAATAATAAACGAATTCTCAGCGAATATAAAGCGAATCTGAATAATCTTGATTTTTCTTTAATCGTTTATTATTAGCTATAGATTCGCTTCTTATTAGCGAGGTTATTTACCGCGATAAACGATTCTGCCTCTTTTTTCATCATAAGGGCTCATCTCTACCACTACTCGATCACCAGGTAAAATTTTAATCCGGTTTAGTCTGAGTTTGCCGGAAATATGGGCTAAAATTTCTTCACTGTCATCGAGTTTCACTCGGAAATGAGCACTTGGCAGGGCTTCGAGAACAATACCTGATTTTTGAAAAGTTTTTCTACTGGGTTTTACCATTATGACAATTATTTATCCCGTTAGAGATTTTTTCTGCTAATGTTTTTCTAAATCAAGATTGTCTCTAACGGAGGTTAATGTAACAAAATATTTCATATTAGTCAAGCCTCGTTTCAACTTTAATTTTCTCAATATTCTTGGGGGCTTCCTTGGACCAAAAAGGTAATAACTTAATTTCCGTTTTTTCGATTTGGGGCTGAATGCTTAAAAATTCCCTAATTTGCGAAGGGGTTTTCCCAACTATATTTTCTTTTATTTGGGCTTCATCAATCTCACTAAAAATTTTAACAGAGGTCTGTAATTCTAAAGTAAGTTTCCCCAAATCTATCTCTGATTTTACTAAAGAATAATCTATCTTTAAACTTTCTTGGTGAAGTTTTTTATCGGCTGGTTTTTGAAATAAAAGGGTTTCTTTAGCAAAATTTTCTAAATCGGTTTTTTTGAAAACTAAAACTTCAGAAATCCCTCTTATTTCTACTTTAACAGTTTCTTGAGAGACACTTGTTTGAGGAAGAGAAGTTTCTAAAATTCTGTCTTTAATTGCTTCTTCTATTAAAACAAAATCGGGAAAAATTTTAGATTTTAAATTATTCCTTGTTTCCTTAAAAAGTCTTTGTGATAAACTGTTTTTAGCATTCTCTATATCTTTTTCTGTTAGTTCAGCAACTTCGCCCCTAAATCCTCCTTTCATTGGCTCAAATGATTTTCCGTAAAAACCAGTATACTTTGGCGTTCCGGCAAAGCCTGGGATAGAAAAAGTTGAGGGTTCAATATTATAATCTTCGCCTGGCTGATCGGCCTTCACTTTAATATCTAAATAACCTGGCTGTAATTTTCCTTTTTCGTATTTCCCGCCAGGGATAACCACTCTTTCAAGGGACTTAAAGAGTTTACCGTCAGAGGAGATAAATCGAGTGGTGGCAACTAAAATTTGTGATGAAGTGGAATATTTATTGTAAACTCGAATTATTCCTTCGGCTTTGGTTTCTTTCAGAACTTTACCTGTTATCGGAAATTCCTGGGAAATAGTTTTTTCTTCTTGAAAAAGATGACCGGGAATGATTTTAGCAAAAATATTAATATCATTGGCCCCTTTATCAACTGTAACTTGCATTTGAGAACTTAAAATATCTTGCTTTGGCTGGATTATTATTTTAACTCCTAAACTAAAGTAATAGGAAAAGATTCCCAGCCCGACTCCGATAATTATTACTAAAATTATTGGAATTAAAAAAATTCGAAATGAAGGTCTTTCTAATTTTATTTCTTCTTCCTTTTTTAGGGTTGAGATTTTTTCTTTCTTTTTAATTTCTCCAGGTTTTATAATATCAGTAATTCTTCTTGTCATTTTATCTATTAATATTATATCATTTATTTTTTACATTAAAATTGCTCTGATTCTTCTTATACCTGCACCACACGATTCCTCTTTTTTAATCTTAAACCGAGCACATAAACCTTTATGCGCTCCGGTAAATTGGCCAAGTTCGCCAGTTCTATTGACGTGGGGGCCGGCGCAGATTTCTTTTGAAAAATTATTTATTGAATAAACCGTGACTTTTTCGGGATATTTCTCTTTAAAGAAAGCTAAGGCCCCGGACTTTAGGGCTTCTTGATAACTCATCTCTTCTTTTTTGACTTCTAAATCTTTTTTAATTTTTTGATTAACTAAATCTTCAACTTTTTTAATTTCTTCTTCGGTCATTTTTTGAGGGTGAGAAAAATCAAATCTTAATCTCTGGGGAGTAATATCTGAACCCATTTGTTTAACATACTCGCCTAAAATTTTTCTTAAAGCAGCGTGGAGTAAATGAGTGGCAGTATGAAGTTTGGCTGATTCATAAGTTGCGTTTTCCCCCACTCCGCCAAATTTCCTTTCTACTCCCGCCCGGGAAATCTCCCGATGTTTTTCAAAAGCCCCTTCAAATCCTTTTTTATCAACTTTTATATTTCTTTCTTTAGCCAATTCTTCGGTTAATTCTAAGGGAAAACCATAAGTGTCAAAAAGATGAAAAGCATCGATTCCTGAGATATCACCACGGACAGCAATTTTTTCAAATTGTTTTAAGCCTTGATTAAGAGTTTTTTCGAATTTTTCTTCTTCGTTTTGAATGGCAGTTAAAATGTCGGTTTCTTTTGATTTCACTTCAGGATAAATTTCTTTGTAAATTTCAATCACTTTTTGAGCTAAGGGAATTGAAAAGTTCTTTGGAAGATTGAGTAATTTTCCGTACCTAATTGCCCTTCTTAAAATTCTTCTTAAAACATATCCCCTTTCAACATTAGAAGGAAAAATCCCCTCTGATATTAAAAATACTGAACTTTTAATATGATCGGCGATAATCCTCTCCGCCCTTAAATTTACATAGGTGTCACCTATGTATTTTTTAATTTCTTTGACTATTGGTTCAAATAAATCGGTTTCATAAACAGATGGTTTCTTTTGTACTATCATGGCTAACCTTTCCAATCCCATTCCAGTATCCACTCCTTTTTGTTTTAGGGGAGTTAATTTACCATTTCTGTCTTGATAATATTCATTAAAAACTAAATTCCAAACTTCTATGCCATTAAAATGAATCTCGGTTGTTGGGCCACAGGGCCCTTCATTACCAGTTGGCCCCCAGAAATTATCTTCTCTTCCACATTTTTTTATTTTATTTTCTGGTATTCCTAATTTTTTCCAGATTGAAATAGATTCTTCATCTGCTGGCACATATTTATCGCCTTCAAAAACGGTAAAAATAGCATCTTCTAAAAGTAATTTTAATTCTTTAAAAAGAAAATTATAAGCTAATTTAATTCCCTCTTCTTTGAAATAGCCCACTCCGCCTTCGCCCGAGGCTTCGGCGGACGCAGCAAAACTAAAATTTCCCAGCATTTCCAGAAATGTAAGATGTTTTTCATTTCCCACTTCCTCAATATCTGATGTTCGAAAGCATTTTTGACAAGAAGCGACATTCGGACCATAAGGGGATTTTCCTCCAAGATAATAGGGCTTGAATTGTTGCATTCCGGCAGTTGTAAACAAAACACTGGGATCAGTAGGTATAAGCGAGCTTGAAGGCATGATATTGTGCCCTTTCTTTTTGAAGAAATTTAAAAACTTCTGACGAATCTCGGCAGATTTCATAAATTTATTTCCCAAATTTTCTCAAAGTCTGTTCTAATTGAGGTTTTTGTCGTTCAATTTGCTGTTTCTGAGACCTTAATTTAGGAAGTTCGGAATTAATCCTACTCAAACGATCTCTTATCGATCTATTTTCATTCTGAAGATTATTAATTTCGCTCTGGAAATCTCTAATTTTTCCTTCATTTAACCCCAGTTTATCCTCTAATTCTTTTTTTTCCGCCTCTTCCTGAGTAATTTGATTATCTAATCCTTGTAATGCCTGTTGAAATTCTTTAATTTTTCTTTGGGTAGTTGAGAAATCTTCGACCATGATTATATTTTAATCTATTTTAAGTAAATTAGCAAATTATTCCACCACCTAAAAGCTCGTTCCCCTTGTAGAAGACCACTGATTGGCCAGGAGTGATGGCTTGTTGAGATTTTTTAAAAATTAGCTTATAGCTTCTAAGTTCTAGGTTTTTAGTTAGTGTTGCCGGAGCTGGGTTATGGCAGTAGCGGATTTTGGCTTTTATTTTTATGGACAGTTTAGGAATCTGGTTAGAGGTCCAATTGACGTTTTTAGCTATGAGTTCCTTTTTTAATAAATCCTTTTCGTTTTTTGTGACAATTAAAAGATTCTTTTTGAGGTCTTTATCTGAAACATAATAAGGGCCTCCGGCTAATCCTATTCCTTTTCTTTGGCCAATGGTATAAAAAGCTAAACCCTGATGCTGACCAAGGATTTTCCTTTGAGTATCAACGATTTTACCCGGTTTTTGTTTAATATGCCTGGTTAAAAAATCGTTAATGGTTGTACGAATGAAACAAATTTCCTGAGATTCTGGTGTTTTTGTTACTGGCAACTTAAATTTTTTAGCTAATTTTCTGACTTCATTTTTAGTATAATCACCTATTGGAAACAAAATTCGCTTAAGTTGCTTCTGATTCAGCATCCAGAGAAAATAACTCTGGTCTTTTTCTTTATCTTTGGCCGGCAACAATCTTATTTGGTCAACATTTTCTACGATCGTAGAATTTGTTAACCTGTTAATTCTTGCGTAGTGTCCGGTAGCCACAAAATCTACTCCCAAAGCCTGGGCTTTTTCTAATAATAGTCCGAGTTTTATTTCTTTGTTGCAAACAACACAAGGATTGGGAGTAAGGCTTTTTTTATATTCTTTCAAAAAATAATCAACAATTCTTTTTTTGAACTCTTTTTCAAAATTGAAAACATAAAAGGGAATTTTTAGAATCTGCGCCACTTTTCTGGCTCTCTTTTCTGCTTCCGGAGAACAGCAACGGTTAATAGCGCCTTTAATATCTTCTGTCCAGAATTTCATAAAGACCCCGATAACATTAAAACCGGCCCTCTTTAATAGGGCCGCCGCCACTGAACTATCCACTCCTCCCGACATCGCCACAATAACTTTTGACTTTTGACTTTTGACTTTTGACTTTTTCATTACGTATACCTATCTGCCACTACTGAAGCGACGTAGGCTTCGGGCTTTATTTTTGGTTCAAAGCCATTACCCCTGATTAAACCAGTAACCTCTTTTATCATTTCTCGGGTGAGGCCATTTTCGCCAATATCAGCATGGATGTAACGAAATTGATAATCTAGGGGTTCAGAAACCCGCTTTAATTTTTGAGTCAACCTTTCTCTTAAAGTGAGGGCTAATTCAATTGAAAGTAAAACTTCTTCTAAGACTCTTTGATGCCAGTTAAAAAATTTTTTGTTTTTATAAAAAACTCTTTTCAAGAAAAATCTGCCTCCTTCGCCCTTTCTTAAAATGACTATAGCAACCGGGAAATGCGGCTCTTCTTTTGAAGGAGAGTCGCAACCAACAATAATATCATAAAACTTTTCTGGTTTTTCAGCCATATAATTTACCATCTCTTGAATTACTCCTTCTAAAGTGAGATTCCCCCGGCTGGGATTATAAAATTGACCTTGCCCGATTAAATTTTGCTCGCCAAAATTTGGACGGGCTTGTAAAACTTGATCCATATTAGATTATCTTAATAAAAGTAAGAGTAAAAGTCAACCCTTCGGTAAACTCAGGGTTGATGCTGAGCGAGTCGAAGCATCAAGAGCTTAGGCTTTTTACAATTTTAATAAATTCTTTTGGATCTAAAGAGGCTTGCCCTATTAAAAGGCCATCCATTTTTCCTTTGTAGATAAAGTCTCGAGCGTTTTTACTAGTTATACTACCACCATATAAAATTCTAATCTTTTTAGCTGTTTTAAAACCGAATGATTTAATTAAAGTTTTTTGAATAAATTCGGCCCCTTCTTTAGCGTCTTTGGGAGTAGCAACTCTGCCTGCCATAGTACTGATTGCCCAAATAGGTTCGTAAGTAATTATTAAATTTTTAAAATCTGATTTTTTGATTCCTTTTAAATCTTTTTTAAGTTGAAAGGCCACTTCTTTAATATCTTCTTTTGATTTACGGCTTTTGTCTCCAACACAAAGAATTACTTTTAATCCCTTCTTTAGGGTAGCTTTCGCTTTTTTGTTTATCATCTCATCTGTTTCTCCTAAATGAATTCTTCTTTCCGAATGACCCAAAATGACATATTGGCAACCAAGATTCTTTAACATTCTTGGCGAGACCTCGCCGGTATAAGCCCCTTTTTCTTCATAAAAAACGTCTTGAGAACCAAGCTTGATACTTGATACTTGATACTTGATACTTGATAAATAAGTAAACGGTGGACAGATAACCACTTCTATATTCTTAATATTTTTAATGCCTTTCTTTACTAAATTAAAAAGCCGTTTGGCTTCTTTTAAAGTTGTTGGATTGCACTTCCAATTTGCAACAATCAAAGGTTTCATAATTTAAATATGTCAGGGGCCCGCCGAAGGCGGGACTCCAACCCTCCCTCCACCCTCCTTAAGGGCACCTCGGATGCGGTGGGTGGGTTGTAGTCTTAAATACTCAGCAGCTTTTTCTGGTTCGATAGTGGAAATTTCCATTCTTACTCCTAATTCAAAGCCGGCCCAAGTAGCAGTTTTTGGCAAAATGGTAAAATGCCAGTGATAATAGGGGTATTTTTTACCATCACAGGGAGCAGTATGTAAATAGAAATTATAAGGAGGATCATTGAGAGCTTTATAAAGTTTATTTAGGGCTACTTGAAAAGCTTCAGCCAGCTGCCATTTTTCTTTTTCAGTGATTTTTTCAAAATTAGAAAGGTGTTTTTTTGGAGAAATAATCATTTCAAAAGCCGCTTTTGAAGCAAAGGGGCAAATGACTAAAAAATCTTTATTTTCAAAAACAACTCTTTTTCTCACTTTTTGCTCCCAGTTACCCATTTGACAATAAATACATTTTTTGGTTTTTTTGTAATATTTTTCTGAATTGAAAAGGGCTTTTTGCAAATCAGTATCAATTAAAGGAGTGGTGATGATTTGAGAATGAGGATGGGCTACAGAGGCGCCAGCTTCGATACCATGATTGTGAAAAATGGAAACATAATTAACAAATTTTTCTTTCATTAGCTCTAAATATCTTTCTTGGTAAACATCTATTACTTCCTTAATTTCTTTAACTGAAAGTTGAGCCATCGATTTTTTATGGTCTTTGGTTATCACTAATTCGTGGAGTCCAACGGCATTTATTTTTTGATAGAGATTCCCTTCGACTCTTTCATTGAAATCTAGAGAAGGAGCAAAAGCTGGGTATTTATTAGGAATCACAATAGTTGTCCAGTTATTGGGAATCCCATCGCCGATTTTAAAAGAAATTTTCCTACCTTTAGAAAAAATTAGGGTTGGAGTTTCTTGGGTTTTAATTTGGCAAAAAGGACATTTCGCTTTAGGAACGCCTTCCTTTTTTCTCCTTTCTTTCTTAAACATCTCTGGCCGACGCGATCTACCAGTAGCAATCACAACCCAATCCTTAGAAACTAAATCAAAGCGCAACTCCGAAGGACTCCAACCCACCCACCACCCTCCCGCAAGCGGGCCCCTTTTAATTTTTGAAGATTTTTTAGTCATAAATTCTTCTAATTAAGTTTAATCTTATTTTTAATAAATCGAGGCCCATTTTCACCATTCCTTTAAATTTCACCTTACTTTCAAGATCATTTTCCCAGACAATCGGAATTTCTTTGATTTTATAACCCAACTTTTTGGCAATTATTAACATTTCTGGGTCGAAAGCAAAACGGTTAATTTTGCATTTTGGAAAAACATCTTCGGCGGCTTTTTTAGTAAAGCATTTAAACCCGCATTGAGTATCTTCGAGTTCCCAAAGCCCAGCAATTATCTTTCTCAACAATTTAAAACCTTCTCCCAAAATTAAATTTCTTAGCCAAGGCTGAGGTGGATCCAAAACCGCCCCTTTAACATCTCTGGAGCCAATGATGATATTGTAACCTTGTTTAAAATAAGGCCACATTTTCTCTACCTGGTCAATGGAAGTAGAATTATCAGCATCAGTGAATAATCGATACTCTCCTTTTGCCTCTAACATCCCTTGCCTGACAACATAACCCTTACCATGATTTTCTTTATTATCTATCAATCTCAAATTTTTAATTCCGGAGAATCCTTCTCCGACAACTTCGGCAGTCCTGTCTTTTGAACCATCGTTGACGACAATGATTTCATAATCATAAGACTGCCTTAATAAATATTTATCAATGTCAGACAGAGTGTTGGGCAAGCGTTTTTCTTCGTTGTAGGCGGGAATGATAACGGATAAATACATTGTTAAATTGTTATATTGTTAAATT
>Ga0066637_10001259_pt1 | contig 16287 bp, 14 predicted proteins | sample CryGeyCG2014_020_FD_62737 | JGI IMG/M metagenome (GOLD analysis project Ga0066637, IMG submission 62737) | Groundwater microbial communities from aquifer - Crystal Geyser CG08_land_8/20/14_0.20 | ecosystem: Environmental > Aquatic > Deep subsurface > Groundwater | place: USA: Utah: Grand County...
TTTTAAAAGTCCCGTCATCGGCCTTCGGCTCGACGAAGTCAGCCTTCGGCCTGACGAAGTCGGCTAGTGGCTAGGCCAGCGGCCCTTCAAGCCGCAAGCAGGAGTTCGAACCTCCTTGGCGGGACCACGCTAAGCCAGCTTAGCTGGCCTAAGCGTGGTTATAACCAAGCTTAGCTTGGTAAACCAAGCTTAGCTTGGGACCAGAGTTCTTTGTCAGTTATCGCGGAATAGACTAGCGGGAAGACTGGAAAGTAAATTTCCAGTCTTTTTTAATGGGCTTGGAAATGATATAATATGATTAGTGAGACAATCATATGGTAGATATTTCTTCCGGACCAATTAAAGAGGATATGGAAAGGCCGCTTGAGGGCGAAGAAAGGCTTGGACCCGAGGCCATTGAAAGAGAGGAAGAAAAAACTCCTCTTGAGGAGGAGATTTTGGATTTGGAAAAAAGAATTGAGCAAAAACGAAAAGAGCTGGAAAAAGTGAAAAAACTGGAAGGCGCGGTTGAAAAGATCGGAGAAGGGTCTCCGGCTCCATCTGTCCCCGTTGTTTCAAGGGAGGAGGAATTAACCGATGAAGAAAAAATTTCAGTAAAGAAAATAAAAATGCTGGCAAAAGAGAGGCAGCTGGAAACTTTAGGCGAAATCGCCCTCTGGAGAGGCTTGGCTCCGGCAGTCAAAATCGCCAAAGCCCTAAACAACGCTTATATTTTGGACGAATTCCACGATGCCCTGATTGATAAGTTATACAAAGAATTGGTGGGAAGGGGAAAGATAAAGGAAACCTAAAACTGTACACGAATAAAAAACTGTACACGAATAAATATGCAAATATTCACGAATAATATGCGAAATGAAATTGAATTTATTTTTCGCAAATTATTCGCATAAATTCGCAAAAATATTCGCGTGATACTGTGCTATCATGAAGTTTAATATCCCAAATCCCTTTGAGAAAGTTTCTCAAGCTCTTTCAATGAGATTGTTTTTGGTTATTTTGCCTCACGAGAAGAAAAAAGAAGGGGAAGCGCAGAAGCCGGAAAAAGAAATCATTTCGGTGATGGAACAGTTTTTTGCCAGCCTTTCTAATTTAAAAGAGAGGGGCTTTTTTAACGCCCTGATGGGGGAGAGGCCGACAATTGTTTTTGAAATCGCCATTCCCTCGGTCGGCGAAGAAATAAATTTTTATATTGCCTGTCCTCGGAAGTTTGCTGGCGTTTTGGAAAAAACCGTTCTTGGATTTTATCCGAAAGCCCAGGTTGAGCCGGTGGAAGATTATAATATTTTTAATGCCGAAGGAACGGTTATTGGAAGTGTTTTGGTTTTGGCGAAAACGAGCATTTTGCCGATAAAGACATATCTTGGTTTGGAGGCGGATCCTTTAAATGAGGTCAGCAACGCTTTGAGCAAGCTGGCGGAAATTGGCGAAGGCGCGGCACTGCAGGTTTTAATCAGGCCGATTGACCGGGACTGGGCAAAAAAGAGTTTGGAAATTGCAAAAGAAATGCAGAAGGGAGAGATTTTTGAAACTGCGAGGTCCCGGGTTTCGGCTTGGGGCAAAATTTCAACTTCTTTAAACCCGAAATCCAAACCAAAACCGGGCGAAGCGCCGCCCGAACCCAAACCCATAACTCCGATGATGCAGGAAGTGATTAAGGCGATTGAGGGCAAGGCCTATAAAATCGGATTTGAAACAAACATCAGAATCTTGTCTTCAGCTTCAACCCAGGCTCGGGCCGAGGAAATTCAGGCTCATTTGGAAAATACTTTTTCCCAATTTACTGCCCCCAATTCAAATGAGTTTAAGGCAAAAAGAGTTTCCGGCCGCGCTCTAAGAAAATTAATTTATAATTTTTCTTTCAGGGTTTTTGATTCCGGGCAGAAAATGATTTTAAACACCGAGGAGCTTACCGGTATTTATCATTTTCCAACTGTTCCCCTGGAAACGCCGAAAGTCAAATTTTTGAAAGCCAAGCATGCGCCCCCGCCGGCAAACTTGCCAAAAGAGGGGTTAAGCTTGGGAAAAAATATTTACCGGGGCGAGGAGGCCTTAGTTAAAATTCTTGACGATGACAGGCGGCGCCATCTTTATGTTGTCGGTCAGACCGGCACGGGAAAGAGCGTTTTTTTGCAGGAAATGATTCGCCAGGATATTGAAGCCGGAAAGGGAGTGGGGATAATTGATCCGCACGGCGATTTGATTGAAGCGATTATGGGTTTGATTCCAAAAGAGAGGGTTGATGATGTAATAGTTTGCGACCCCTCTGATTTGGAAAGACCGCTTGGATTCAATATGCTGGAATACGACCCCCAGCATCCGGAGCAAAAAACCTTTATTGTTAATGAATTAATTAACATTTTTGACAAACTTTATGACTTGCATTTGACCGGCGGCCCGATTTTTGAACAATATACAAGGAACGCTCTGCTTTTGTTGATGGATGACCCGGGGGAGATGGCAACTTTAATGGAGGTGCCGAAAGTTTTGGCTGACAGCGAATTCAGGCGGAGGCTTCTGGCAAAATGCAAAAACATTGTGGTTCGGGATTTCTGGGAAAAAGAAGCGGAAAAAGCCGGAGGCGAGGCGTCTTTGCAGAACTTAACCCCCTATATTACTTCCAAATTCAACACTTTTGTCGCCAATGATTATATGCGGCCGATGATTGGTCAGGCAAAGACAACGATTAATTTCCGGGAAATTATAGATTCCGGGAAAATTCTTTTGGTTAATTTATCAAAAGGCCGGCTTGGCGATATTAACTCTTCGCTTTTGGGCCTGATTATTGTCGGAAAAATTGTGATGGCTTCTTTCTCGCGTGTGGATATGCCGCAGGAACAAAGAAGGGATTTTTATCTTTATATTGACGAGTTTCATAACTTTACAACTGACAGTATTTACACAATTTTGTCAGAGGCCAGAAAATATCGTTTGTGTCTTACCATTGCTCATCAGTTTATAGGGCAGCTGCAGGAAAAAATCAGGGACGCGGTTTTTGGCAATGTGGGGTCTTTGGCGGTTTTTCGCATCGGCGCCGATGACGCCAAATATCTGGTAACCCAGTTTGACCCGGTTTTTTCCGAGACTGATTTGGTGAATATTGACAATTTTAATGTTTATTTAAAATTGCTTGTCAGGGGCCAGACCACAAAGCCGTTTAATATCCAGACTTTTCCTCCGACAAAAGGAAGCGAGGATATTGTTAAAATTTGCCGCGAGCTTTCCCGCTTGAAATACGGTAGGCCCCGGGAAGAAGTTGAGGAAGAAATAATGAAAAGATGGAAGGGGGCCGAAGGATTTTGGTAATAGTTTGGTGGCAATATTTGGAGGCCCGACCTCCAGAAATAAACGATAATATCAGGAGGTCGGACCTCCAAGATTAACTTTGGTGGGAGAGGTGTACAAAATTTAAGATTTGCGGTATAATATAATGTTAAATATGCCATTTGAACAGACACAAAAAATTGAACAAGAGGCCAAAAAACCGGAAAAAGATTTAGATGTCGGATTAGAGAGGGGTGTAGAAAAATTAGAACATTTTTTGGAATTGATGGCTGAAAACCTGAGAAAAGAAGGGGTGCCGGTGGATAACGAATGCCGGGTTGATATGAATGCTTTTCGGGAAGTTTATTCGAAAGAAGTTTTAAATAATGACAATCAAGAATTAGAGAGATTGGAAGCCGGATGGAGAGACGAAAAAAGTTTATCAAAAGAAGAATATATCAAAGAAAGGAAAGGTGGTATTGGCGAGAGGATGGAAATGTTAAAAACGGCCATTTTCCATAAAAATTTAAGCCCGGATTTTATTGTGGCAAGAACTTCTCATTTTGACGATGTCAAAAGGGGAATGGATAACATAATTTTAGAGAAAGAGACGGGCAATGTGGTTTGCGCTTTTGATGAGGTGGCCGATGTTTCTAGCTCAAGATACAGGGAAAAAAGGAATAAAGTTTTAAAAAGAAATTTGGCCAAAGAGGGTCCAACATTAAAATATGGTTTAAAAATTGAGGAAGAAAATGGCAAAATGACATTAGGGCTTGGAGATATAAAAGATGTCCCAATTTTTTATCTTGCCATATCGCCTTGGCTGATTGAAGAAGGGATAAGAAATTTTAGGCCCCAAGCGAAAGAACAATTCGATTACGAAAAAAGATTGTTTGATGAATTTATTCTCTCATTAAATGAACAAATCGCATTCCTTAAATCATCAAAAGTTAAAAGATTGCCGGTGAGGACGCAAAATGGTATTTTGCTTTTTGAAGAGTCCCTTAAAAGATTTACCCCCGAAAAAGAAAAGAAATAAATTTTCAACAAAAATATCAGCATAATATATTCGCGACGATCGTCGCGAATATATTATGTGAAATAATTATGCCACTTGAACAAATAAAAATTGAGAAACCAGAAGAGACGCTTTCGCAAAAAGAACAGGAAATTTTATCCAAAATTAGAAAACTTTCAGAAGGAAAGCCGAAGAAGAATTTTGGCGGAGCTGACATCGGAAGAGGCTGTTGAATTTGCAGAAGCCGTTAAGTCAGGCGACTTCAGGTTCCATAAAAATATTCAGATGAGTAGATATGATAAGTTGGGCGCTCCGAAGCTTATGGGAATAAGCTGCAATAGATTCTCCGATTTGGTTCCCGACCCCAAGCCCCAAGAAGATCTGGCAAAGATTCTGTTGGTAATTCCCGAGAATATGTTGTCCTTTAAAAAACAACTGGAATTGCTTGATAAAGTTCATGAGATTGAGTTGGAAATTGATTTAAAAGAAATTGAGGACTTGGTTGGCGCTTCGGATAAAGAAGAAATGCATTGGGTTTATGGAGTGGATTATGGGAAAAATCAAACCGAGCCGCCCTTGGATGCCAAAGAATTATTCAAAAAACAAGGAAGGCGCGGTTTAACATTTGGGAAGCGATAGCCCTTTTGCTTCAGCATCCAAATATTTTAAAAAGCCATTTTTTGCTGGCAGCCGGCTCGTCCTATAAAAAAGATATGGTTCCCTATATCAGTTTGAATCCCGATGGAAAAATATTGATTGGCGCCCACTCGCCCCAGTGCAATATGGCTTGTTTTGGAAATCCAAGCTGTAAAATTGAAAAATCAAAAGAATAATAAAAATACCCATGTCCAGCCCGGAAAAAATTGAAAATTCGCGAACTTCAGAACAGTTTTCTTTTTCGTCCGAAGAGGTAAAGGCGGAATACGCCAAAAGAATTGAAAGATATTTTGATCATTTTGGCTCCAAATGCTGGTGGAACGCAATGGGCAGTACTTATTTTGAAGTGAACAAATTTGATTCAATTTCCCAAGAGGAGGGAAAATTAATGGATGAAATGACGGATTTTTTCAACAAAATCGGATTTTTTTCCCATCGGCAGGAAGCAGAAGAGGCGGAGCAGTTGATTAAAGAAAATTTTGAGAGCATTTGCCGGGAATATAAAATTCATCTCCAGCCCAAAAAGGAGCATTTAGTGTTTATTTTTGATAAACTTGCAGGGTTTGTGGCGCAGGATGAAGATTTGCGCAAATCTATTTTTGAATTTAAGGCCTGTATCAAGGACAAACCTGTTTATGATAAAAATGGTGAAATTTTGCCGGAAATTGTGATTTATCCCCGTTTTGGCCGAGAAAACTTTGAAAAAGTCTTAAGCACAATTATTAAATCTTTTGATGAGTTTGAAAAATATGGCAATAATCTGACTCCTCGGTTTAACCACAAAATTAACGACTTGATTTTTATCGCCCAATCCGGAGGAGATGTCAAAGGGGATTTTAAAAAATTAAACCTTTTGGATAAATATTTTGACAAAAAATATAATTACGCTTTCAAAGTCGGCGAAAAACCGCCAGACATAAAAATATAATTTTTATTATGTCCAGCCCGGAAAAAATTGAACCAGCGGTCGAAAGCCAGGAAAAGAAAGAAATTGAGGCAATAGAAAAAACGCCTCTTGATGTTGGAGACAAAAGAGATTTGGCGCTTCATTGTCTTGGCGCAAAGCCAGCGGCCCTTTTGACGGTGGGTCAATTTTTAGAAAGGACCGCATGGGACAAAAAAGACAATATGCCAGAGGAGATTGTTCAGGAGAAAGAGGTGGTTGAGAAAATATTAGACGAGCTTGGATTTTTTTATCAAACAGGAAAAGTTGAATCTGGACCGGAGAAAAAAATTTACTTTGCGGGCTACGATATATTTGTTAGTAAAAATTTAGAAAATCTGAATCGTTTAGCAAGGTCTTTTGCGGAGAACAAAGAACAAGAAATTGGATTTGCCCTGGGCTATCCCGAAACCGCTGTAAAGGCTTTTCCGGCGCGCGATTCTGATTATAAAAAGTTTTATGAAAGATGCCTGGACTCGCGGGAATTATATGGAATTCTGCCAAAATATGAAAGAGAAGAATTGTTAAAAGAGGGAGTGTTTAAATTTTTGAATTTTAAACCTTCCAGAAGCCATTGGAGGGAAGAATTGGAAGTCGCGAGAAAATACCAGCGATTAATAAAAGAAAGGGCGCCAAATCTCTATAAAGAAATTTTAGAGAGGGGAATTGATCCGGTTGGTTGCGAGTGGAAAGAACTCTAGGAAGAAAGAGAGATAATTAAAAATTAAATTGAAAAGCATGCCTCAAGATAATAAAAAATTAATCTTCCAAGTAGAAGGGCTTTATAATAAGTTTCTTTTGGAACTGGCGGAACTTGAAAAAAGAAGGCAGGAGATTTTAAGCAATAGAAGCAGAATAACGCCGATAGCCGCGCCGAATAACGCCGAATCATCAAATAATTTAAATTTATGAAAATTGAAAGAGAAAATTTAAACGGACAAGAAAGGCCCAAAGAACCCAAGGAAAAGGAAGCGTTGGCGCCCGAAAGTCCTGAAAAAACTGGAGAGAAAACTCCAGGCGAGCTTGCTTTGGCAGTGGTGGATGAAATTAAAGAAAAAGAAGCAGATTTTTTAGCACAAACAGAAGCGATTATAAAGCAAAACCCAAATTTATCAGAAGAATCCCTTGGTCAGTTGGAGGAAATTTCAAAGGAAGCTCGTCAGATTGCTAGTCAAGCAAGAGAGGAAATTTTGGGGTTAACATCTCAAGAGGTTTTGCCAAGTTCCGAAAAACTTCAGGAATTAACCCCTGAAGAATTAAGTTTGATAGAAGAGAAATATAAAATCAACAAAGAAGAGGCCGTAAGGCTCATTTTAAACGGCTTAAATTTTCTTGGAGCAACAAAAGTTACTCCAGATCCAGAAGTTCTTTCAGCAAAAGAATTTTTGGAGCTTTCGGAAAGAGATTTGCTTAAGGAAGCATCCGAGAATCCATCGGCTTTGGATGTCGGAGAAATGGGGGATGACGCCTTCGGGATTTATGTAAAAAGTAAAAATTTCAATCAAGTATTGGGCGAAAAAGGACCACATTCTCAATGTCAAAAATTAAAATATGAAAACATTGATGAAATTAATGTTTTTTATTGGGGAGATAATATCGAAAAAGGACTTTCCAAATTGACTATTCCGAACGATGAACATCCGCAGTTATCCCCACTTTTTAGCTATGGAGTTTATAATCAAAGAAGTGAATTGGTTGCCATTCTCTGTTTTAAAACTAATGCCCTGGATAAAGAAGCAGATTTTTCTTCCGGCGAAATAGTTAATTTTGATAGAGTTTTCTATCGCCATTATTCTGCCGAAAATAAGGACACTTTTGATCAATACACCAAAGAGGCGGATGGGGCCATCGGCCGGGCAAATTTTTTGCTCGGTTTGCCCAAAAAAGCAGTTCCAGCCGTAGAATTAATTCTTAACGGACGCAAGCAATTTCAAGCAACTGCCCCCATTTATTTGGATTCGGATGGCTTATTTCATCACTTAATTCTTGTTTCTAAGGCACGTTTGGACTTGGACTTGGAGGGTCCAACGATAACGATGGATGAAAAAAATAGAGCAAGAATTATTCGTCATGAATATCTGCATGCTCTTGATCATTTTCTGGGCGAGGGAAGAAGGCCCTTTAGCGTATTACACACGAAAGAATTAGTTGAAATTGTTGATAAGTATCTTTTTGGGGGGAAATTAAAGACGGTAAAAGTTTGCGAAGGAGGAGATTCTCCTCCTTGGTTTGCGGGGTCAGATGATGATATGCCATATAAAGTTTCAAAGAATTTTACCGAACATTATTTTTTGCCCGACTGTCCAATGGCCGGTCATGCTAAAGATCATATTAGTGAACTTTTTGTAAGCGCTTTAAACAACTACCTTGACCCCGATTTTAAAAAGGGCCTTGAGCTGAAGGTGCCATTAGAGAGAGATAATATCACTAAAATGTACGAGGAGATTATTGGGCTTGTCAAAAAAAGAATAAAAGAAAAATACGAAGAAAAATAATAATGCTAATATAATTGACACAATCGTTTCAAATGTATTAGCACGATGTTTTTATGAATATGACATTTGAAAAACCCCAAATTAATAAAAAAGATATACCAGAAAAAAAAGAATGGGGGCAGAAGATAGAAAAAGAAATTTTCATCCCATTTCTGACAAAGACGATGGGGGATATTTTTGATTTTGCCGTAAAGACCTCTGAAGATGTGGATAATAATCCCTATGGGCCCAAAATTGATATAATCGCCAGATTCAGGCAGGACGGTTCTCATTTGGCCATTGACAGCACCGCCCTTGAGTTAAATGATAAAGGCAGGGAAATACTGGAAGAGAAGAAATCAGGCGCGAGATTCAAATCAATGTGGGGAATAGAAAGAATTTGCAAGGATTCCGGATATTTACCGAAAAGCAAAGACGAGCGGACGCCGAAAATCGTTCTTAACTTTAATCATAACGCTATAAGCGACGCCCAGGCTTTTTGGACGCATGAGGGCAGAAAGAAAAGTTGGTTTGAGTACTTAAATCTTGATAGGAATGTCAATGATGAGGGAAAACGAAAGGAAGAGAAGGAAAGATGGGATTTTAAAGATAGAATTGACATTCTTCAACAGATGATTGAAGGGTTGGAAGACATATTAGAGTCAAAGAGGGGCCAAAAAGAAGAAAAAATAACAGAAAATATAATCAATCCAAAGCTTGAAATTTTAAGGAGAGCTTTGGCTCGGAATTTGAAGGCAAATTTGACCCCGTTAGAAGTTTACGATTATTAAATAAACTAAAGTTTTATTGCCCGCCTCAGATTGTTTTAACTCTCGTCGAAGAAGTTCTGATTGAAACTTCTTCGGCCAAGGAATACACTGGTAAACTTCTAACGGGGTTGACAAGCAAATAAATTTATGCTATAATGTAATATATGCCCAGTAATACAACCCCGCACCAGACCAGTCTGACTGGTCGGTACGGGGCTCCGCTCCTATCGTCGCTTCGCTTCTTGGATTAAATTCCGAAGCGAAGCGCCGTAGAGCTCTCAAGAGATTCTACGGGGCGAAGCCAAGTCAGACTTGGCGAAGCCAAGTCAGACTTGGCGAAACCCGGTAGTGAACCGGAGGTTCTACTACTGGGTTGATATGCTGGGTATGGCAGAGAAACCAAAACAATTGAATCTTGAACAACTTAAAGAAGAAAAGCCCGAAGAAGCGGAAGCTTTAAGGCCTCTAACTAGGGAGGAGTTTTCGGGCCTGCTTAAACTTGGAGATTACAGGGATTTTGTTAAGAGAATTAAAGCATTTGAAGGCGAGGCAAGGGAAAGGGGGGTGGATCTTACCGAGGCACTAAGATATTTAGAGACCGGCGAGGGGAATTCTTCTGCGGTAAGAAGCGCGTTTTTGGAATTACGCAATAAAGAAACGGATATTGATATTGAAAAAGTTAAGAAAGAAAAGTTATTTGGTTCCGATAAAGAACTTGGAGAGTTTTTGGAAAAAACAACAAAGTGGGGCAAGTTTCTTGAGGATTTTGATTTTTTTATGGAATTGCCAAGACAATTAGAAAAAGGAGACCAAATAACAAAAAGAGATGAAGAGCCGGAACCAATCAATAAAAAAGAATATTTGGATTTTGCCAAGAAGCTGAAATCCATAGAAAAGGAAATCAGGGACATAGGAATAGATTTTGATGGGGTAGTAAAATTATTAATGGGAGGCAAAGGCGATTCTCTGTCTTCGGTGGAGATTATTATTGAGCTTATAATTGCGTCAGAAATGGAAAAATTCAGGCAGGCGGCTGAACGCCGGGGGAATCCTTATTCCGACGAAGAGTTAGTGGAGATTGGTTGCAAAACAACAAGTTATAAGCTTTTGGTTGAATTAAAGATGTTGCGAAAATTAGAAAAAACAAAAAGGGAATTGGCAAAACAAGAAAATAATGAAACTGTTGAAGAAATAGCAGAGTTGGTTGCCAGAAGAATGAGCGCCACAACAAGAGGGAGGATGGAAGAAATGGGGGGCGGGCCGATTGATACTGAATTTTCTCCAAAAACGGAAGTCAAGAAAGCCAGAAGGGAGTTCCAAATGAAAATGCAGAGTATCATTCGGAACGTGCTTAATATGGAGAGGTGGTTAAAGGAAGACGAGGAGCGGGGGGAGGGAAAATCGGTAAATATATTAAAAAGTATGGAGGATTACAAGCGTTCATTGGAGGGAACGGCAGAGCGAATGGCAAATGAATTTAAAGTGGATAAAAAGGAAATTTATCGTTCCGAAGCAGACCATAAAATATATCTGACCAAAGAATATCTTGAAGAAAGGCCTGCGGTTCCGAATTTAGAGCAGCCAAACAGAGAAGGGCGAATTAAAAAAGCCAGAGAGCAATTTCAAATCACCATGTGGGATACTTTGCGCATAGCGGCTGACCTTTATAAATCATTAAGCAAAGAATCAACAGCAGGGGAAGAAACAAGTAAAAATTTGGAATCGTTTAAATTTTACAAGCAGATTTTAGAGGCGCAAGCAAATGACATGGCAAAATGGTCTCAAATTAAACCCGAGGATATTTTTGTATGGAAAAGCAATCCGGAAAAATATCTTAGCAAAGAATATATCAAAGATGGGCCCGAGGCCGGCGCAGAAAAAACAAAGGAGGGATTTTCCGAGGAGGATTTGAAAGGATTGGCAAAGGATTTGGGAAGATTTGGAGAAACAATCCAAAAGAAAAATGTTTTGGGAAAGCAAGAATTGGGAATTCGGGACATAAAAGTAAGAGAGGCGAAAGAACAATTTCAAGATGAAATGAGATATTTTTTGGAAAAAAGGAATATTTTTTGGGCCGAGATTTCTAAGCTGGGGACATCAGAACAAGATGAGGAGCAAAAAGACAAAAGAATCCAAGAAATTACTAAAATTGACGAACAATTGATTGCCAGGGCAACGGAATTAACCGAAGAGGAAAAGTACAAGAAATATGTTATTACTTGGAAGGAAGTTTTTGATCCGGAAGAGCCTCCTGACTTGCCGGGTTTGGAAAAAAATGTTGGAGGTCCCGAACAAGAAATTCTTCCTGCTGCCAGAAAAGCTTTTTTGGAGCTTAGAGACAGCGTGAAAGAAATTATATTGGAGAAAACCGGGCTTTTTGATGAAGTGGGCCGCGCTTCCACCGAAGTGTTAAGCTGCGCCGATTTGCTTAAAATGGAAAATTTATCACCGGCAGAAAAAAGAGAATATGAAGAAAAAATTCAGACAAACAATAGAAAAATAAAAGAAGCTGAAATCAGAATAAAAGAGATAGACGATAGAATAGAGGGGGAAAGGGAAAGAATAACCCAAAAATATGGAATTGACAAAAGCGAAATTGAATTTAATTTTCATCTTGGAAATTTTGGGCGCGAGCCTTATTCCAGCGTATAAAAAATAGAAATAATCTTTAATTTTTAACAAGCCTATGCCAGGCGAAACGCCAAAAATTGAAACCGCCGAAGTTAAAGATTCGGCCGTTCTTGAAGAAAAAGCTAAAAGACAAGCAGGCCTAATTTTGAAATTGATACAAGAATTTAAAGACAACTACGAAAAAGAAGAACTTAGGCGGGCAAGGGAATCATTTGAAGGAATTTTTCAGAGTTTCAGGAGCGAGGAGAAAAAGCCATTTTTGAAGGATTTTGAGGAGTCAAAGATGGGCAAAACAGGGGAAGTTAGAACTAAAGTCCAAAGCGCCAATGAGGAGCCAAAAGAAATTTCCCTAAGCGAGGCATTGGTGATAATGAATAAAGTTGAAGAAGAAATAAGAGTCAAATGCAGAGAATTTGGCTGGGACGAAGAGGAATTAAAAGAAAAATCCTGGCCCTGAAATGTTAATTCAAAAATTTTAATTTTGAAAATTAAAAAATTAATTTATAAATTCCAAAATCAATTTCAATTTTCATTTTGAATTTTGAGATTTGACTTTTGAATTTTTGTTAAAATATGCCATTTGAACAACCATCGGAAAAACAAAAAAAAGAAGCCAAAGAATACTGGGAAGAAGATATGTATGAACTGGCTGGACATTATAGAAGAAGCATTTCCCAGGAAGAGAGAAGAAAAAAAGAGAGAGGAGAACCGCAGGAGAAGCCGGAAACCGGGGCGGAAGAAAGGGCGGGGAAAGAGGGAGAAAGAGTTGAAACAGTAGAAGCCTTAAGAAGAAGTGAAATAGAGAAAAGAACCAACGAGTTATTCGGCGAAAAAGAAAAAGAACTGCAGGAGAAAATTGATAAGCCAAGAACTTTCCAGGGAGAAAGACTTTCTCCGTCTCGGGCCCACGAGGAAACGCTAAAATTTTACCTTACAGAACTTGGGTATTCTGTAAAATATACAGCTCTGCATAACAGGGCCCGGATTTTAAACGAAAAAGGGGAGTATATTTTGGATAAAAAAACCAAAAAGCCAATAGAATTTAAAACATCATTTGACCCGAAAGGGGAGACGCCAATTATCAAATTTTTGAAAGAGGAGCTGAAGCATAAAATCAGAAAAGATTTGGGTGGTGAGACGGAGGTAAAAGAAAAAAAAGAAAAACCGGCAGAAAAAGATATAGATATTGAAAAATTAAAAAAAGAAACTGAAAAGGCCTATCAGAAAGCCGGCTTTAAAACTGAATATAAAAAAGGACCGGATTTTTTGGGTGCCTTTAATAGGGCATTTGAGAAGGTTGATGACTCCATTAAAAAAGGCGCAAGAAGATTGGCTGTTTTGGGCCTGACCCCGGTCGCGGTTATTGAAGATACTGGCCGCAGGGTTTTTGCAGAACCAAGGAAATTTTTTGAAAAAGTTAAAGCTGGCAGGGATGCGGGTAGGGCGATGGAAAAGGGAGAAAGAGAGGAATTAGATAAAATTTATGCTTCCTATTCGGATAGAATAAAACAAATTGAGGAGCAAAAGAAAAAGAAAAGCAAAATCTGGGAATTAATAAAAAAGATTAGAATTTAAATTTATTAAAAGACATGGACATTGTTCTTGGAGAAATAGAAAAGTTAATAAACGAAACGAATTTCTCTTCTGGCGCCAAAGAAAAAATTGAGGAAATTTTTAGCGGAGCAAAAAAACGCGGCAATTTAATGCCCGAAGAAAAAATAAAACTTTTGGAAATTGTTGAGGCAGATATGTTTTTGGACGATATTGAGCTTGAGGCCAGAAAGAGCGTTCTTTCCATTTTGGAAGAATTGGAAAAACCGGAGAGCTATTAAAAAACGAGGCATTATCGAGGTTGAGCCCCGGTAATTTAAGGCGTTATAGTGTAAAATTTATGGAAGTCCGACTTCCATAAATTTCAAAATAAAAAAACCGGAAAATCCGGTTAGAAATCCTGAAAACATTTCATTATTTATAGTTTTTTAATTTTTGTTTCTTCGGCGGTATCTTCTGTCAAATATCCTAAATTTTTGATTTTTTGACGGATTTCGTCGGCCTTTTGCCAGTTTTTTTCCTTACGGTATTTTTCCCGGAGCTTGACTAATTCCTGAATTTTTTCGGGAATTTTTTGTTTTTCAATTTTCGGCAAAATTCCAAAAATTCCATTCGCTTCTTTCAGAAAATTTAAAATTTCTTTTGCCTCGGCGGGGAAGAGTTTATTTTTGTCTAAAATTGGATTAACTTGTTTGATTAAATCAAAAATCACTGCCAAAGCTCTCGGCGTATTAAAATCATCGTCTATATATTCGTTGAACTTTTTTCTGGCACTCTCTATTAATTTTTGATTTTTGGTAGGCTTGGGGTGGTTTGGTCTATGTATTTTTGATTTTTGATATTTGATATTTGATATTTTAATGATGAATTCTTTTATCCTTTCCAACCCCGTTTCCGCTTGCATTATCGCTTTTTCCGTATAATCAATCGGCGAGCGATAATGAGTTAAAAAAACAAAAAATCGTAATGCTTCAGGAGGGTGTTTTTTAAGAAAATCCTGAATTGTAATAAAATTCCCCAATGATTTTGCCATTTTTCGGCCGTTGATTGTCAAAAAGCCGGTATGGAGCCAGTATTTTACCATCGGCGATTTGCCGGAGAGGGCTTCCATCTGGGCAATTTCAGCTTCATGATGCGGGAAAATCAAATCAATTGCCCCCCCATGAACATCATATTGGAGCCCAAAATATTTTTTGGCAATCGCCGTATCCTCAATGTGCCAGCCGGGCCTGCCATTGCCCCAGGGACTTGGCCAAGACGGCTCGTCGGATTTAGAGAACCCCGCACCAGAAACCTCGTTTCGGTACGGGACAAGTTTCCAGAGGCAGAAATCGCCTTTATTTTTTTTCTCAATACCTTCATCTATTCGGGAAACAGCGTCTTCGGCCTGGAGAACTGTTCTCCCCGATAATTTTCCATAATCTTTAAATTTGGAAATATCATAATAAATTCCATCTTTTGTTTCGTAGGCAAAGCCCTTTTCCATTAATTTTTTTGTTTGGTTTATTATTTCTTTAATGTGGTCGGTGGCGCGGGCGTATTTGGCGACGCTGTCTATTCTCAGGATTTCTATGTCCTTTAGATACTCTTTCTCGTATTTATTGGCTAAATCTCGCCAGGATATTTTTTCTTCTTTTGCCCGGTTTATGATTTTGTCGTCAATGTCGGTGATATTTTGAAGATAAAAAACTTTATAACCCCGACCTTTTAGATATTTCACGAGCATATCAAAAACAAGATAGGTTCTGGCGTGCCCCAGATGCGAATAGTCATAAACCGTTGGGCCGCATACAAAAATATCCACTTTTTTTTCGTGGATGGGCCCGAAAGCTTCTTTTTTGCGGGTTAGGGTATTGTAAAGACGCAACATAAACTCGCGAATTTTTGCTAATTAGGGTGCTAATCTGTGCTAATTATTCGTACAAATTCGCACCCTTATTCGTACTCATTAGCGAGAGCTAAAGCCATTTTTTCTTTTTAAACCAAAGGGCCATAGCCGTTCCCACAAGGATTATTATTCCGAAGATTATCCAAAAACTGTATTTTATTTCCGATAGCGGCATAAAATCAAGATTCATTCCGTAAAGATTGGCAATCAGGGCCAGGGGAGTTAAAATTACCGTAAAAACAGTCAAAAGTTTCATGATTTCATTTGTTCGGGTTGAGATTAAAGATTGGTTGGTGCTGTCAAAAGTTTCAATCGTGTCGCGACAGTTTTTCAGCAAATTGCAAATATGATTATATGTTCCGACGAGATTTCGAAAATAAGGGCGGAATTTTTCGCCAAAAAGAATGGGTCCGCTTTCGGTCAATTCTTCCAAAACCAGTTTTTGCGGCTCAATTATTCTTTGAAAGTTTAAAACATCTCTTTTGACAACGGAAATTTCGGGAACTACCCCCCGTAAGTGTTTGGCGAATATTTCTTTTTCAAGGTAATCAAGATTTTTATTGATGTTATCAATTTTGGGAAAGCAGTTTTTGAGACAAGCGTCTATTATCCTGTATAAAAGCTCGCCCGGACCCTCGTCGGTAAGTTCGCGCCTTACTTCGTCAAATAAATTCACCCTATCAAAAAGGGCTTTCAGAGGAATAATTGTTTGGTAATGGCTGGTGATGAGATAATTTCTTCCGACAATGATGTCCAGTTCCAGGGGAATGGTGAGTCGGCTTGTTCGCTCAAAGGATGGATAATAAAAAATAATATAAATATAATCCCGATGAGTTTCAATTTTGGGATGATCCATGGGCGGCAGTATTTCTTTTAACACCAACGGATGGAAGTTAAATTTTTCAGCCAAAAACTGGACATCTTTTTCGTCCGGTTTCTGGATATCTATCCAGGCCAAGCTTTTTGTTTTTATAATATTCATCATGTTTTTATTAGTTAAAATAAATTTTCCATTGCTTACTTATATTATATCACGTATTTTAATCCCTTGACAACAGATTTTTGACGAGTAAAATAAGATTAGCACTTAA
>Ga0066637_10001260_pt1 | contig 16282 bp, 17 predicted proteins | sample CryGeyCG2014_020_FD_62737 | JGI IMG/M metagenome (GOLD analysis project Ga0066637, IMG submission 62737) | Groundwater microbial communities from aquifer - Crystal Geyser CG08_land_8/20/14_0.20 | ecosystem: Environmental > Aquatic > Deep subsurface > Groundwater | place: USA: Utah: Grand County...
AATTTTTTTAAATTTTGGATTTTTTATAATCTCAATTCCTATTTTTAAAAATTTTTCTCTCTCTTCAGTAATAAAAGGTTTTTCTGTTGGACTTATTAAAGTATTAAAATATTGATTGAGTTTCTTTTCTTCCTTTTTCTTTTTTAAAATTTTCTTTAAATATTGCGACAAGTAATCAGAAAGTTTAAATCTGGCCCCGAAAGCAAATGGTTCTCCCCAGACATAAATGTCTTCATAAAACCGGATGTATTTTTGATAATACTGCCAAAGTTCTTTTTTATTTATTTTTTTTAAATTATCTTTAAATACCTTTTTACAAAATTTCAGGAATTGAGGAACTCTTTTTTTAAATTCTTTAATTAATTTTTTTTGAAAATCTGGCTCTCGTTTTACTTTCTGATAAGAGAGATGACAAAATCTATTCCATTGGGTTTTTTTAACGCAATTTCGAACGTAATCTTCATCTTTAGTCTTTTTAAAATCCAATAAAAAAGAGGCATTATATTTTACCTTGCTAGCTTTAAAAAATTTATCACTGGTGACAATTCTGTATAAAGTCAAAACAGACGGCATAAGAGGATAATTCTCCCTTCCCCCTCTTTGTTCCACCACCATCCATCTTGGTTCTTTTTTTGAAGCCATTTTGTTTAAAATTTTCCTTTATTCTAATTCTTTTTTAGCTAAAAATCAATTAAAAATTAAAAAAAGACCTGCCGAAAAAACAGGTCTTTTTGTTGGTTTTTAAGCTAAAATCATCTTCAAAAGAGCCATCTGATAAATAAGCCGTTCTGAGCCTGTCTGAAATAAGCAGCTCGGGGGTCTCCATCCACTTCTTTTTTTATTTCATCACATCGAGGCAAAGGATGCATAACAATAGCATCGTTTTTCATAAGTTTAAGAATCTCTTCATTAATAATATACACACCTCGGGCTTTTTCGTAATCTTGGATTCTGTCTCCAAAACGTTCTTTTTGAATGCGAGTTTGATAAACAACATCAACCTGGGGAGCTACTGTCTTTAAATCGGTTTCTTCCGTAAACCAGATATTATTCTCTCTTAAATGCTCTTTAATATCATCTTTCATCTTCACGATTTCGGGGGCGACAAAGAAAATTTTAACCCCGGGAAACTTGCTGAGCAAATAAGAGAGTGAACGGACTGTTCTGCCATTAGCTAAATCGCCGACCATGGCTATGGAAATGCCATCGATATGATGAATTTCTTTTTTGATCGTGAATAAATCCAGGAGGGCTTGAGTTGGATGTTGTCCCGAACCGTCTCCGGCATTGATTATAGGGACTTGAGAAAGCTCGGCTGCCCGACCTGCCGCACCACTTTCAAAATGGCGCAAAACAATAACATCGGGAAAATAATCGCTGATGATGCGGATGGTATCTTCAAGGGTTTCTCCTTTAGCAGCCGAAGAAAATTCTCTGGCGTTTTCTGTTGAAAATATTACTTCACCTCCTAATTTTTTCATCGCTATTTCAAAAGAAGCTCTGGTCCTGGTTGAAGGTTCGTAAAAGAGACTGGCCATTCCTTTTCCTTTCAAAATCTCAATCCTCTGTCCGCTTTTTATCAATTCCTCCATTTGACTTGCTTCATTAAACAATTCTTCCAGAATTTCCGGATTAAACTGCTGAGCCTGAATAATATGATGGAGCTTCATTTTTCTGCCTCCGTATTCTAATCAATAAGTTGTTCTAAGCAGTATGTGGTATTCTTGTATTGTTCTTTTAAAGATCTTTATTTTATTATTTTTTGCGCGGGCGATGGGATTCGAACCCACGATCTCATCCGTGACAGGGATGCGCTTTTATCCTAACTAAGCTACGCCCGCACTTCGCAAGCTTCGCTTGCTCAGCGTAAACTACTTTAGTCAATCATTCTTGTTTACACTGATGTTTTATGGTTTACCCTGAGGAGTGAAACGACGAAGGGTGCCGGCGACAGGATTCGAACCTGTGACCTTGGCCTTATGAAGACCCTGCTACTACCACTGAGCTACGCCGGCAAATATTACCCTAAATTGTTACTTTGCTCTAGTTAAACCTTCAATCCAACCATTAATCTTTCTTCTTAGTTTAGTACCTTGTCGAACAATAATTCGTAGAGTTCCATAATAATTTTTATGATTCGGATAAATTTTTTTGGAGTTACTTCTTATCAGAATTGTTTTATTAAATTGACTTAAGGGAATATGAGTTAACTTTGACCAATAACTTTCTATCTCTTTTATTCTGTTTTTATGAATTTTATTGATTCTAATAGAAAGAGAAAATCTATCATCAGATATATTACAAATTTCTTTGAACCATCGTAATATCAATAAAATCATTTTAGGGTCTGAATTCGTAAAACCTACCTGATCGCTTCTCGGATGTGTATACCCCTCACTCCAATATGCCGATATTCCTGCTATAAAAAGATCTCGTCTGTTAATTTTACCCACTTCTTTTATTCCTTGGTATTTTAATATCTTCTCTTCTCTTATTCTAATTCTTCTCTTTTTTTCTGTTGCTTTTATCCTTCCTTTATAACTGCCCGATTTCTGTCTATCTACTAATCTCTTGATATGTTCAGAAGTTAATTCTATATTACGACACCATGAACTTATTGTGCTCTTTGAGATTTTTAATCTCTCAGCAATTTCATTGATGCTTTTACCTTTATGTCGTAATTTAATTGCTTTACTTTTTTCTTTTGTTCTCGCCATAGAACCCACGAAATACAATATTATTTAATTATAGCGTGGGTTCAAGAAAAATGCAATTTTTGTTGCGGGGCCTGGAATTGCACCAGGGTCTCCAGGTTCTTTGATATTAACCATCTGTTTCCAAATGGAATGGACTATCCCATCTCCCTTCTATTGTAAAGTAATGGTTAGGGAGCTCCCATTATAGTCTCTGAACCTTCCCAGCATATCACTTCTTATGTGCTTAGCTTGGCTGCTGGTTATCAAATCTTCTCTTTTTTTAAACAATCACGCTCACTTTTTCAAGTCACGTTGTTGTAAGAGAAGCTCTAATGACTTTCCAGCAATTTCGGGAGTTTTTCCATAGAATGTTACCATTCTAGGTCACAAAAGTTCTATGAGCCTGGCAAGATACTACTTCTCTACCCCGCGTCATTAAACTTTTTAAGTTTATCTTAAATTATAAAAAAAATCAAGGTCTCAAAAACCAAAAATTGAGGCTTTTTATAAAAGTTCGAGGTCTTTTAGAGCTTTTTCGAAAGTCTCAATTATAACTTGTGCCTCCTCTCTACCTAATCGGTAATCGGGATCTCTGATGATATCTTGACAAATTCTATAGGCTCGGAAAAGGTCATCCAAATTAGGTATATCTTCTCTGGTTAATTTATCTAATTTTTCTCTCAAATTTTCTCCCGGATAGCCCATCTCTTTTAGACTTTCATCAAAAACGTTTAAATTTTCTATCAAACAAACTTTCCATTGGGATTCAAACTTGCTTTTTTCAAACTTCTTCTTAATCTTTTTCCATTTTCTGGTTATAAATTGTTTTCTTATTGGCTTAGGGAAAAGAAAATCTCTCAAAGCTTTTAAAAACCACCATTGGATAAAATCAGTTTTAATAAGAAAGTAAATAATAATTACGCAAAAAACAATGGAGATAAAAATAAAGGCTATTTTCAAAGGAAGAATACTTCCTTGTAATTGAGGAGAAATCAAATACTCTAAGATTTTTTTAATCTCTTGCCAAAGACCCGTTAATTCGGTTGTCTCAGAATAAGGTAAGGTTGGTTCCATAAATTTAAATTCATCAAATTTAAGCAACTATTTTTTCGACAAATTCAGCTACAGTGAAAATTTCCGATTCTTGAAAAGGTTTACCAGTAATTTGTAAACCCACCGGCAAATTTTTAGCTTCGGAGCAAGGTAAAGAAAGAGCTGGTAACCCTGCTAAATTAACCGGAACGGTAAAAATGTCTGAAAGATACATTTTTAATGGATCTTCTATTTTTTCTCCAATTTTGAAAGCTACTGTCGGTGAAACGGGAGCAAAGATAACATTAACTTTTTCAAAAGCTTTCTCAAAATCTTCTAAAATTTTAGTTCTTACTTTCTGGGCTTTCAAATAATAAGCTTCATAATAACCGGCTGATAAGGCATAAGTTCCGAGCATTATTCTCCTTTTTACTTCCGGACCGAACCCCTCTCCTCTTGTTTTAAGATATCCTTCTAAAAGATTTGACATTTGACATTTGACATTTGACATTCCGTATCTTATCCCATCAAATCTTGCTAAATTGCTACTGGCTTCAGAAGTTGAAATGATATAATAAGAAGAGAGAGCATATTTTGTATGGGGCAAAGAAATCTCCTCTATCCTCGCTCCTTCTCCTTCTACTTTTTTTATTATTTTCTCTATAGCCTCTTTAACTTCTTTATCAATTCCTTTACCAAAGTATTCTTTAGGTATACCAATGACTAAATCACTCAGTGACTTAGTGACTGAGTGAGAAAGTGACTGAGTTTCAACAGTAGTTGAATCCAATGGGTCTTTTCCTTTAATTGCCTCAAAAACAATCTGAGAATCTTCAACGTTTTTTGTGAGCGGGCCGATTTGGTCCAAAGAGGAGGCAAAGGCAATTAAACCGTATCGAGAAACCGTTCCGTAAGTCGGTTTTAATCCGACGACCCCGCAAAAGGAAGCCGGCTGACGGATTGAACCACCGGTATCAGAACCTAAAGCAGAACAGCATTCACCAGAAGAAACCGCTGCGGCTGAACCTCCTGAAGAGCCGCCGGGGACTCTGTTTAAATCATAAGGATTATGGGTGATTTTAAAAGCAGAATTTTCGGTCGAAGAGCCCATCGCAAACTCATCTAAATTTGTTTTTCCCAGAAAGACAGCTTTTTTTTCTCTTAATCTTTTGATACAAGTTGCATCGAAAGAGGCTTGGTAATTCTCAAGTATTTTTGAGGAGGCGGTACATTTCAAATCCCTGATGAGAATATTATCCTTAACTGCCATCGGGACACCAGATAGAAGAGAAATTTCCTTCCCTTGGGAAATCAAATCATCTACCTCTTTCGCTTGGGATAAAGCTAAATTTTCACAAACTTCTAAAAAAGCACTGATTTTCTCATCTTGAGATTTTATTCTCCCCAAATAAGCCCGCGTAAGTTCAGTTGCGGAAAATGTTTTCTCAGTTAAACCGCGATGGATTTTTTTTATTGTCAAATCCTCCACCTTCATTGTTTCAATATTTCTTTTACTTTAATGTATTTTCCTTCTTTTGAAGGCACCTGGGAAAGAATTCTATCTATTTCTTTTTTGTCTTTTTTTTCTGCCTTATCTTCTCTCATAACATTCTTTAAAGGAATGAGATAAAAAGCGGGAGTGACTTGAGAAACATCTAACTCGTCTAATGATTTAAAAAAATCCAAGATAGAAGAGAGTTCTTTTCCCATTTTTTTTATTTCTTCTTGGGAAAGTTCTAATCTTGCTAATTTAGCTACATCTTTTATTTCTTCTTCAGTAATCATAAATTAGTGATTTATTTGAAAAATTGGCAATCACCCCGTGTTGGAAAAACAGTCGCGGTTCGGGTCCCAAAATCGCCAGGCGATTTTGGGGAGCGACGTTAGAAACCGAAGGTTTCTAAAGCTGGGGGTCGGGGTGATTGCTTATTTAGGTATTTCTTCGTTTTCTCTCTCTGCTAAAACTTCTTTCAATTCGTCAAGATTCTCCAAAACTATCCCTCCCCCTCTGACTACGGCTGTTAAAGGGTCCTCAATAATTTTAACTGTCATCCCGGTTGAGTTACTTATCAGTTTATCCAATCCTCTTAACAAAGCTCCGCCCCCTACCAGATAAATTCCATCTGTCATTATATCAGCTAAAAGTTCCGGCGGAGTTTCCTCAATAGTCATTTTTACTGCCTCTATAATCTGATTTAAAGATTTTTCCATTGCTTTTCTGATGTTCTCTGAAGTAATTTGAATTTCTTCTGGAAGACCGGTAACTAAATTCCTTCCCCTCAAAGCCGCTTCTTTTTTTTCTCTCAAAGGAATAGCTTCCCCGATGGCAATTTTTACTTCTTCAGCCGACCTTTCACCAATCAAAAGATTATAATTTTCCTGCGTATAATCAATTATATCTTGAGAAAGTTGGTCACCGGCAATTCTTAGGCATTTTGAACAAACTATTCCACCAAGTGATATTACTGCAATCTCTGAAGTTCCTCCACCAATATCTACAACAAAATTTCCTTTTGCTTCCTGGATAGGCAAACGAGCTCCAATAGCTGCCGCTATCGGCTCCTCAATCAAAAAAACCTCTCTAGCGCCCGCTCCTTTGGCTGCGTCTTCAACTGCTTTTTTTTCAACTTCGGTTGCTCCAAAGGGAATACCAATTATCACTCTTGGAAAAGCGAGAGAAATAACTCTCTTCTTATGGGCTTTATCAATAAAATATTTTATCATCTGCTCGGTTACCTCAAAATCAGAGACTACTCCTCTCTGTAAGGGTTTGATAGCCTGGATATAGGAAGGAGTTCTGCCGACCATTTCTTTTGCTTTCGCTCCAATAGCTAATACCTGACCGGTCTTTTGATTTATTGCCACCACCGACGGCTCGTTAATGACAATCCCCCTTCCCCGAACATAAACCAAGGAGTAGGCTGTCCCGAGATCAATAGCAATATCATCTGAGAAATAACTTAGTAATTTGTTAAACATAAGATAAAAATATCAAATACCAAAGCTCAAATGCCAAATGAAATCCAAAGCCCAAATGTCAAAAAATGTTTTAGATTTTGGATTTTGGGCTTTATTTGATATTTGGATTTTGTCATTTGGATTTTAAAAATTGTGATAAGTGATTTATTTTGATTAGCTCAACCTTCTTTCTATCTCTTTTTTTTACTTCCACTGAATCTTTCTCTAATGTTCTTTCACTCACTACTATTCTCCATGGTATGCCGATTAAATCAGCTTCAGCGAATTTTTCTCCTGCTGACTTATCTTCTCTATCATCATATAATATGTCAATTCCTGATTTTTGTAAACCAAGATATATTTTTTCAGCTGTTTTTCTAAGAGGAACAATTTTTTTCACTGGTAAAAGAATAAGATGAACCAAAAAAGGAGCCACTTGAGAGGGCCAAATTATTCCCTTTTCGTCATGTAAGACTTCGCTTATCGCTCCCATTAATCTTGATGTGCCAATACCATAACAGCCCATAATTATCGGTTTCTTTTTGCCATCTTTATCTTGAAAAAAAGCTCCCATTGCTTTTGAGTATTTATCACCTAAAGGAAAAATATTGGCAACTTCAATTGATTTATTTTCCTTTAAAACTCCTTGACAAACCGGGCACCTATCGCCTACTTTAAACTTGGTGATTTCCTTATTTTGGGCAAAATGGTGGCGAGGGCAGTAAACAATTATATCCTCTCCCCCTTCGGAAATAACCTGAAACTCATGAGTATATTCCCTGGTGAAACCCGCCCCTGAAGCTTCGGTGAAGATAGCCTTCAAACCACATCTTTCAAAAATTCTAAAATAAGCTTTTTTAACTTTCTGATAATAATCCTTAAAATCCTGTTCGGTCGCATGAAAACTATAAAGGTCTTTCATGCCAAATTCTCTTCCTCTTAACAATCCGGATTTTGCTCTTGGCTCTTTTCTGAATTTAGTCTGAATCTGAAAAACGGCTAGAGGTAAATCTTCGTAAGATTTAACATAATTTTTAATGATGTCCGTCAGCATCTCTTCATGAGTTGGACCCAAACCAATTTCTTTATCACCAACCTTACATTTATACATTATCTCTTTACCAACTCCTTTTGACCATCTGTCAGTTTTTTGCCAAAGTTCTTTTGGTTGTAAAACGCTCATAAAGACTTCCTGTCCTGAAATCCTTTCCATTTCTTCCCGAATAATGTCTTCAATTTTTCTTAAAACTAAAAAACCCAAAGGTAAAAAAGTGTAAACTCCAGACATTTCTTTGTAGATAAATCCGGCCCTTTGTAATAAAACCGCGTTGATACTTTTTTCACCCCGGGGCATTTCTTTTTGAGTTTTGGTAAAAAGCTTTGATTGCAGCATGTTAGAAGATGTTAGCCCCGTTAGATAATTTTATATCTAATGGGGCGTTACAGATTCTTACACCGAGCACATAAAATCTATTTTATGTGCTTCGGTAAAGGTTTGGTTACTAACCAAGCACATAAGGCGTTATGTGCTTGGTTCGACCAAGCCCTTTAAAATAATCTTATTATGTCTTTTATGGTGACAAAAACCATTAACAAGATTAAAAAGAAAAAGAAGAAAGCAGTAATTTTTTGTTCAATTTCTTGACGCACCGGCCTTCCCTGAATGCCTTCAATTATTAAAAATAAAATTTTTCCTCCGTCTAAAGCCGGAATAGGCAAAAGATTAAACAAAGCCAGCCAGACGGAAATCATAGCTATAAACATCAAAAAATTATCCACTCCCAACTTTAAAAAATCAGCCATCAAATTTCCTATACCAATCGGCCCGACCAACTCTACCCCCTCAACTTTTTCTCCTCTTAAAAACTTTTGAAAAATTGAAGCTAAGACCATTGGAATTTGAACTGTTTTTTCTCCCGTGATTATCGCTCCCATACCCGGAGCTTCGTACCAGGGATATTTAAAGCGGGAGACTCTCGCTAAACTAACACCAAGCGGTCCTTCTTCTTCCGGTGGAGAAATTCGGGGAACCAATTTAAGGTCGAGAATTTCCTTTCCCTTTTTTAAAGTGAGCGTAATTTCTTTGCCCTTTTGAGAATTAACAAAATCTTGAAGTTCTTTTACTTTATTAATTTGGAGAAGACCCGTTTCTTCACTTTCACCCTTGAGTATCGTGTCTCCTAACTTCAATCCAGCTATTTCTGCCGGCGAATCACTGAAAACACTAATAATTTGAACCTCTGCCGCTCCGATAAAATCATCGGAAACAGCTTCCGGTACTCCCCAGATACCCGCGACCAGAGTAAAAATTAAAAAAGCGATGAGCCAAAAAGAGACAACTCCTCCCAAGATTATTAAAGTCCTTTGCCAAATTGACTTCTCAGAAAAACTTCGAGAATCCTTAACTTTTTCTTCTTCGCCGGTAATTTTAACAAAAGCACCAAAGGGTAAAAGATTTATCGAATATAAGGTTTCCCCGAATTTTTTTCCTATTATTCGGGGCGGATAACCGAGTCCGAATTCTTCTACCCGAACCCCAAGTTTCTTAGCTATTATAAAATGGCCAAATTCATGCAAAATTAAAAGAGCAACCAAAGTAAAAAAAATAATTATAATGGTAAGAAACATAAATTCAATTTAACATTTTAGCTTTCGATTTCTTTCCTTTTGTTCTCGGCGGATGTTTCTATTTTTTCTCGGTATTCCTTGATTAATTCTTCCAATTTGTCTTTCCCTTTGTATTTGTCGTCTTCTCCTATTTCCTTTTTTTGGAAACCTTCCTGAATTTCTTTCCAGGCCATGTCTCTCATACGTCTGATATTCTGAAAGGTTTCTTCTTTTTTTTGATTTAAAAATCTTAGCAAATTCTTTTTCGTTTCTTCAGTCAAAGGAGGGGCAGAAAAATAAATATTATTCCCTTCTATTCTAATACCTAAACCAAGTTTTTTTTGCTCGATTGCGCGAACCACCCCCTCAATATAACTTTTATCCCATAACTGAACTAAAATTTCTCTAGGGGAAGGGACGGAAATAACTCCGAGTTGTTTTAAAAGCAGAATTGAACCGAAGCATTCAATTTTTATATTCTCAACCAAACCGGTTGTCAATCTACCCGCCCTTATTTCCATTAACTGATTTTTAAAAGAATCTGAAACTTTCTCAAGCTCAGGTTTTATTTTTTCAATAATTTCTTTGTAGGACATAAGTTCAGGAATTTAACCCATTGTAATCATTAAATTTTCAAAAGCCAATTTGGGGTTAATATTGGTTTGAGAAGTTAAAATTTTCAAATTTTCAACTGAATCAATCACCTCTTTAATTTCTAAAATAGAATATCTTTCCGGTATTTTCAAATCAAAAGAGTTCAAGATTTCATTTCTTACTCCTATCTTTTTTAAGAAAACCAACCTTAAATAATCCTCAAAAGTCTCTAAAAAATAGTTTAAATAAGTTCCAGAATTTTCTTTTTTAAAAAAGTTTTGGGAAAAAGAAAACTTTTTTACAAGGTCCAATTCCAAAAGTAATTCTATTTCTTTAAAGGTTTTTAACTCTTCTGAAAATTTCTGAGAATCTTTTAAAAAATCTAAAACTTTGCCCGGCTTTCCAAAAGAGAGCAAAAACATCTTTTGAAGTTCCTCTTCAGGAACTTGTGTTTTAAAATTTTCTTTCAATTCTTGAAGGTGAACCGGATAAAATTTCAGAATCTGACATCTTGAACGAATTGTCTCAAATAAACTTTCTATTCTCGAAGTAATAAGAATTAATACCGTCGCGCCTTTTGGTTCTTCTAAGGTTTTTAAAAGACAATTCTGTGATTCTGAATTTAAACTTTCTGCATTATCAATAATTACTGATTTGAAAACCGATAATCGGGGTCGGAGATTTAATGTTTTTTGTAATTCTCTGATTTGAGAAATTTGAATATCTTTTTTTTCCGGAGCCAATAAAATTAAATCGGGGTGTTGCCCTTTTTCAATTAGTTTACAAGGTAAACAATTTTGACAAGAACCTTTTTCAAAGTTTTTGTTCTCACAATTTAAAAATTTAATAAACTCCAAAGCTATTTTCTTTTTACCTAAAGAATCAACTCCTGAAAAAATCATTGCCTGAGGAATTTTTTGAGTTAAGGCTATCTTTTTTAAAAAATCCCATTGGGTTTTATGACCAACAATCATAAATCGATGCTGATATACGAATTGATACTGACGATACTAATATTCGTATAATTAGTATGCATTAGTATATTGGTATCGCGTTATTTTTTACTCAGTAAGCTTTTTTTGTATGTTTCCAGATTCTCAAGAACAACTCCGATTCCTTTAATTACACAAAACAATGCTTCTTCAGCAACAAAACAAGGAACACCGGTAGAGAGAGCTATAAGCTTATCAGTATTTCTCAATAAAGACCCGCCGCCGGTCAAAATCATACCCTTATCCATAATATCGGCTGAAAGCTCTGGCGGAGTTTTTCTTAAAACCTGTTTTACTGCCTCTATAATTTGTTCCAAAACTTCTTTTAAGGGTTCAACTAATTCATTTGAGGAAACCTTTAAATTTTTGGGCAGACCGGAAATTAAATCTCTTCCTCGAATCTCAAAAAAATCTTCTTTCCGTTGACGGGTAGCCGTGCCAATTCTTATTTTTATTTCCTCAGCCGATTGAGTACCAATGGCTAAATTGTATTTCTTCTTAATGTATTCAGAGATTGCCAAATCCATTTTATCTCCACCGGTTCTTATAGAATTTGAAGTAACAATTCCACCGAGCGAAATAACGGCAATTTCCGAGGTTCCTCCTCCAATATCAATCACCATATTCCCTTGACTTGAGTTAATGGGAATTCCCGCCCCAATTGCTGCCAGTATTGGTTCTTTAACTACGAACGCTCTTTTTGCTCCAGCACTTAAAGCTGCCCCGATAACCGCCCTTCTCTCAGTTGAAGTACTTCCTGCCGGCACTGAGATTACCAATTCCGGTTTGAAAATTCTTAATCCTCCCTGGGCTTTTTGAATAAAGTGCTTGAGCATCGCCTGAGTTACCCGGTAGTCAGCGATTACTCCATCTTTTAAAGGACGGTAAACTTTTATCGTCTCAGGAGTTCTTCCTATCATTGATTTCGCTTCCTCCCCGACTGCTAAAATTCTTTTCTCCGGCTCGGTGATAGCCACCACTGAAGGTTCTTGTAAAACTATCCCTTTTTTAGGAATAAAAACCAAAGAGTTACAGGTTCCTAAATCAATTGCTATTTTAGTTACAAACATATCTTAAAATGTCTAATTAACCTAATTTCTAATTGACCTAATTAATGACCAATGTCTAATACCTAAATGTCTAAAAAATTATTTGGTCATTTGGATTTGGGAATTGGGATTTGATTAGAAATTAGACATTAGAAATTAGAAATTTAGGACTTTATTCTTTTTATATCCGCTCCAAGCTTCTGCAATCTCTCCTCTATCTTCTCATATCCTCTGTCTATTTGCCCAATATTCTCAATTATGGTTGTGCCTTCGGCCATCAAACCAGCTACTATCAACGATGCCCCTGCTCTTATGTCCCATGATTCGATGGTTACTCCCTGAAGCGGAGTTTTTCCGAAAATAAAGGCTCGATGAGGGTCAACAATTTCAATATCAGCTCCCATTTTTCTTAACTGATGAACAAAATTTAATCTATTTTCATAAAGGGGGTCGTGAATTAAACTTTTTCCTTCGGCCTGTGTCAGAAGAGGAATAATCAAAGGCAAAAGGTCAGTCGGAAAACCAGGATAAGGAAGAGCTTGAACTCGGGCTGGTTTTAGGTTCAAACTTCCTGAAACTTCAATTGAATTCTCGTCCCCTTTAAGTTCAACTCCTATTTCTTGAAGTTTGGCTAAAAAAAGGTCTAAGTGTTCAGGAATTATATTTCTTACCCGAATCTTCCCGCCGGTTGCTGCTCCTACAATAATAAAAGTTCCTGCCTCAAGAGGGTCGGGAATAATTTTATGCTCGGTTCCTTCAAGTATCTTTACTCCCTTAATTTTTAAAGTGTGAGTGCCAATTCCTTCTATTTCGGCCCCCATCTCCAGCAACATCTTCACTAAATCCTGAACCTGAGGCTCAGAGGCTGCCCCTTTGATTATTGTTTCCCCAGTGGCTAAAGTCGAAGCCATTATTAGATTCTCTGTCGCTGTCACGCTGAACTCGGGCAAAATAATCTCTTTGCCCCGGAGTTTTTCTTTAAATCTGAAATAATAAAAATCGCCCTCTTCGCTAATTTCAGCTCCTAATTCTTTAAAAGCTTGTAAGTGAGTGGTAATCGGCCGCAATCCTATTCTATCTCCACCGGGTCTTGAAAATTTAAACTCTTTTATTCTGGGCAAAAGAGCTCCCATTAAAAGAACAGAAACTCTTGATTTGGAAATTTTTTCAAAGTCTAATTTTGCGGGCGCAATATCTCCTCCTCTTATTCTGACTTTTCTTTCCTCAAGCCATTCTATCTCTTTCCCTAATTTTTTTAAAATATCCAAAAGATTTAAGATATCGGAAACCTTAGGAAGATTATCCAAAATACATTCTTTATCTGTTAAAAGAGTTGCAGCAAGAAGGGCTCCGGCAGCATTTTTTGCTCCCCTAACCTGAATTTCTCCTTTAAGTTCTTTTTTTCCATTAATTATAAATCTCTCCGACATTGCTTAATCTTATCTTAAAAATTCAGAATTAGCAACCCCCGAATTAATATCTGGAAACAAATTTGTTTCCTTTTATATAAAAACGCCAGGGTTTTTCTTTCCATTCCCTGGCGTAATCAATGCCGATTCTCTTGGCTTTGACAATTTGAGATTTTTTGATTGTCTCTCCTCTATCTTCAAGCCAGAGCCGCTCCGATTTGGTTAAATCCTCTCCGTAAAAAGATTTATCAAGTTTTAACCAGCGGCAAAGTTTTCCTGGACCGCCCGCTAAATTTCTGCGCTCTTTATCAGAAGAGTCTTTTGATACAGATTTTTGATTTTCTATAATTGGTTCCAAAGCCCTGATTAAAACGCACTCCGGTTTACCTTCTCTTTCGGTGGTAACATTAAACTGCCAGTACATTCCGTAAACAAGATAAATATAACAATGACCGCCCTCTAAATATTCAGCTTTATTCCGGGCGGTCACTTTGCCCCCAAAAGCATGAGAGGCCTTATCCCGGGGACCGATATAAGCTTCGGTTTCAACAATTTTACCAGTCAGAATCCTTGAACCAATCTTTCTGACAATATATTTTCCTAAAAGTTCTTGAGCTACTTTCAGGGTTGGTTGATTAAAAAAATCTCGCTGAAGTTTTTTTCTTTTTATTTTTTGGCTCTTTGTTTTATTTGTTTTTTCCACTTTCTCTTTCAATTCTCTTTTTAAAATCCAGCCAGCTCATCTCTCCTTTTTCTGCCATATCACAAATTTCTCTAAACTGACAATAATTACACTGCCAACCATTGGGATAATCAGGAAGAGTTATCGGTAAAATATCAGAATCAATTTTCGTTTTAAGTGTTTTTAAACCATCGAGAAGCTGCCGACAAAGCCCTGGGTCATAGTCAACTATAAATTCCTTTAATTCCTGATTGTCTTTGTTAACATAGAGCAATATTCCCTTTGGAATTTTAAAATAATGTAAATAGAGTTGAATTTGATAAATATTATCTTCTTTGGGTTCCGTCAAATTTCTAAAAATCATACTGTTCATACTTTTAATATCAAGAACAAACAGTTTCTTCCCATCACTAACTATGGCATCCGCTCTTCCTGAAATTATCTCCTGAGGAGGAATATTAATTTCCGAAGCAACCACATGAATATCTCTGGTGCTAAGTAAGGACTTCATAATCATTTTATGGATATGGTCGCCGTGGTCAAACAATCTTAAAATATTCGCCTCCATTTCTTTTCTGGGAGCATTTTTAAACTTAAAAAATATCTGACGGGCACATTTTCCTACATCAGTGATATAAAAATGATGCTGTTCTTTATCTTTTTGTCTATCCAGATAATATTTATCAATAATTTCTTTTAGCATGCCAATTTTGTCAAAATTTTGGAACGAAACTTGTTGAACAAACAAAATTTCGCTACAAAATTGAGCACCGAGCACATAACGCTTTATGTGCTTGGTTGGATCAAGCCCTTTACCTCTTTGACCATTGGGGAGCCCTTCTTGCTCTTTTCAATCCAAATTTCTTTCTTTCGCGCATTCGGGGGTCTCGCGTTAAAAAACCATATTTTTTCAATCTTTTTTTAAAATAAGGATTAAGTAAAATTAAAGCCCGGGCTATCCCATGACGGCAAGCTTCAGCTTGAGACGATAAACCTCCACCTTTTACTTTAATAGAAATACCGAATTTTTCCAAACAACTTAGCTCTTCCAAAGGAGCTTCAACTTTTTTTTGCAGCAAAAAAATTGGGAAATAATCTTTATAGAGTTTCTCATTAACTTTAATCTCTTTAACCCCGTGAGTAAAAAGCCGGACTCGGGCTGTCGATGTCTTTCTCCTTCCCACCGCTTCAAAATATTTGGGAGTTTTCTCCGTCTCTCGCGATGGTTTCTTCTCTATTTCAGTCTCAGGTTTCTGTCTTTTCTTTTTTTGTTTTTTTTCTTTCGCTTCCTTCTTTTGCTTCTTCTCCGCTGTTTTGACCGTCTTTTTGGTCTCGGTTTTTGTTTTGGAAGATTTAGTTTCTGTCATAATTTAATAAGCTAATTATGTTATTTTCAGCCGTTTTATCATTTTTGGTCTTAATTTGTTTCTTGGTAACATACCCCAGACAGCCCTCCGCAAAACTTCTCCGGGATTTTCTTTAAAAAGTTTCTCCAGAGGAGTTTTTTTTAAACCACCGGGGTAGCCTGTATGATGATAATAAACTTTTTGTTTTAACTTTTTACCGGTGATTTTCACTTTCTCAATATTTTCCACTATGACAAAATCTCCTTCGTCTTTGTGAGGCATAAAGTCGGGTTTATGTTTCCCTCTTAAAAGAATTGCAATTTGGACAGCCAATCTGCCCAATGCTTTGCCCGTTGCGTCTATAGTGTGAGTTTTGAACATATTTCACTTCACAAGTTCAATAATGGCCATTTTTGCCCCATCTGACAATCTCGGACCAAGTTTGACAATCCGAGTATAACCGCCTTTTCTTTCTTTGTATTTTGGAGCAATTTCATCCACTACTTTTTTAACGATATTTTTAGAAAAAAAACGCAATAAATATCTCCGAGAAACCAAATCTCCTTTCTTAGCCCGTGAAATGTATTTTTCAGCAAAAGACCTTAGCTCCTTTGCTCGACCTTCAGTAGTTTTAATTTTCCCCCTTAAAAAAAGTTCTCGAGTTAAAGCCTTCATCAGTGCTTTTCTTTGGTCGCTTGGTCTTGAAAATTTTCTTCCTTTTTTTAATTTTCGCATGTTAGAAATTGTTGACGAACGAGCGCATAGCTTGCTTTGCGTTCGTGAGTCTTACAAGTTCTTACACCGAGCACATAAAATCTATTTTATGTGCTTCGGTAAAGTCAGAGCACTAAATTTTAGTGCTCGACCGAGCACACAAATATAATTTGTGTGCTCTGGGTTTTCTAACAAAATTTCCT
>Ga0066637_10001261_pt1 | contig 16274 bp, 17 predicted proteins | sample CryGeyCG2014_020_FD_62737 | JGI IMG/M metagenome (GOLD analysis project Ga0066637, IMG submission 62737) | Groundwater microbial communities from aquifer - Crystal Geyser CG08_land_8/20/14_0.20 | ecosystem: Environmental > Aquatic > Deep subsurface > Groundwater | place: USA: Utah: Grand County...
CGCTCGGGCGGGCAAAAAGGGAAAGGGTCTGGGAAAAGGAATTTTTGCCCGCCCTCGCTTGGAGCCTGTCCGCCTTTGGCGGAATTCCGATTTTTCCGCCGCCGCCGAATTTCGTACCAATTCCATTGGCGCGCCGCCTAAAATTACATCAACTCTAAATCAACTTCTTTTTCACCAACGCTAAGATTTTTTTTATTAATCCAAACAAATCCTTTATTCGGCGTTATAACCGCAACATCAACAGGCCCACCAACGCCAGGCATATCACCTGGATCACCTTGAACGCCGTCAGAAAATCTTTGTATGGCCGAAGTAGTTTGAATCATTAAAACACAAAAATCTATGGCATCTTGTAAGGTCATCGTTCCCCACTGAATTACATACTCAAGTCCTCTCAGTTGCTTATTTATTTCATCTTGGCCGATATTTTGAGCACTTGTATTTACAAAGGAAAGATTTCCAATTCTGCCGTCAAACCCTAAAACAATTCTAGAAACAACATCAATCTGCCCTATCCAAGAAGCACCATACTCCTTGCCCTTTTCTTTACTATCGCGTTTTTTTTGAATTTCTCCTGGAATGTAGCAAATATAAACTTCGTGATCTCCATCTTTATTGTATCCAGCGATCAAAAGATTTATCATATCAACTCCGCCAACCCCTTCTTTGATTTGACCTTTCGGATCTTTGAACTTAAATTTTACGACATTATTTTCAATTTTGGTTTCAATTACTTCGCCACCTTGTCGCTGAATATCATTTTTTATCTGTTCTGGAAGATTTTTTAATTGTTCGCGATAATTGTATTTTTTATCAAAAAGATAATACAGCTTATCAGCTACATCTTTCACGCTCAAATCTTTTACATCAACTTCGTGTCTAAATTCATCGATAAATTTGCTGATATTTTTCATTATTCCATTCTCTGGCAAAAATGCTAAACCTGTAACAGCTACCCCGATGCGATCGTTTATTTGAAATAATTTAGAAGCATTATCACTTCCAATTCTCGCCATTCCTTTATGATTGCGGAAGGATTGACGACTGTCCGCAGAAATAACGATGCCTTCTGGAGTTGTTGTGTTTAGTACTAACGACATATTATTTTGTTGAGTTAATTATTAATTTGGAAAAATTATACGAAATATCCCTAATCAAAGTTTTATCCGTACTTTGAAAAATAGTGCTTGTAATATCAGCCAAAAAAAAGTATCGCAAATCATTTATATCGCGATCAGTTTTTTTGACCAAAAAAGCATTTCGCCATTTCTTTTTAGCGCTCCACCGGAAATTTGGAAGTCAATATGTTGCGACCAAGATTTCATTTGCTTTTTAAAGTCCAAAATTAAATTACCAATTTCACTTGTGCTTAATGATGAATGAAATAATTTCATCTGTCCATGATCATTATCAGTAAAACAAATGTGTGAAGTATTCCCATACTCTTTTCCAAACTGAAAATAATTTCCAGTATTTGCGCCCGACCAAACTATTTTGTATGAAGAGTTATCGCTTGGAATTACATAGCCACCCGATGCTCCAGGATTGGGCATTACGGGCGATACAATAAGATAGTTACATTTGGCTATGAACAACGCTCCTGTTGAATTATACAAATTTTCGTAATTGGACTTATCCGCAACAAATTGAATATCGAATTTAATTTCGTTCGTTGTAGTTCCGTTTTTATTTAGTAAGTTTATTAAACTACTGCTATCAATCAAATTTTTCTCAAATTTTGAAACCTCCCCCTGATGAATAACTATATTTGAAGAATTACTCCATTGAAAAGAGTCCACAATTTGCGGAAACATGAAACCCAGATTTAATTGAAGTTTACCAAAAGTACTTTTATCTTTTTCTATCTCATCTATAGCTACCTGCTTCAGCATTATTGCTCGCGCCCTTCTTGGTTCTCGACTCAAATATCCTTTTTTTGCGATAGCATCAAGGAGATCTTTGGCTGTTTGCTTTGAAGATACACCTAATTTTTCGGCAAGTTCAAAAAGAGTAGGTATTTTCCCCAATTTTTGTCCGTCGTATATGATTTTTACAGCTTCGCGTTGACGATTAGTTAATTCCTTCATATAAACTTATTATATACCTTACGGAAGTAAGGTGTCAAGTCCTTCGACTAAGTATGCCTTAGAAACAGGCCGGTTGTATTATTTATAATAATCCTGTATACTAAAATTAGCAAATGTTTAAATATATAAATCTATCATGAATCAAATAATTGCTAAAACAATAACAGCTCAAGTAGATCAGCAGGCACAGTTAGCCTACCAGAAAAAAAAGGATAATGGCATCTTTTTCACCAATGAATTGAAAATAATTGACTCTATCTTAGATATTGTTGAATTTAATAATGGCATTCTTGGTAAAAAAATTCTTGAGCCAGCTATCGGGAATGGTATTTTTTTACTACGAACGATCGAGAGGGTTTATAAATACTATCCTGATAAAGAAAAAATTAAAAAATTTATTGAAAATGGTCTTTATTTTATAGATATTGATCCGACAATGGTAAGCTCAACAAAAAATAACATCTGCGATTTATATGAAAATTTGTTTAATGAACAATATCAAGGAAAGCTTAATGGGTTTGTCTATGATTTTACAGAAAAGGTTAAAAATGACTACACATTATTTGCTGAAACTAAAAATAAAGAACTGAAAGATTTAATAGAAAGGATTGACTATGTAATCGGCAATCCACCATATGTGACATTATATGGTCGAAGAGATAGAAAAAGGAATGAGCAACAGAGAATAAATTATCTTAGTCAATATAAGCAATTTCCTCAAATTGTTAAGAATGGAAAAATTAATTATGTTATGCTCTTTCTTGAACACGGACTAGATTACTTAAAAAAAGATGGAAAACTTGCTTATATAATTGATATTTCTTTTTTTGAAACAGCATATAAGCATACGCGCAAATATTTGTTAGAAAAGACAAAAATTATTTCTTTAGAAAAGAATATTTCTAATTTTGACGGAGTTGCAAGCGGTCAATTAATAGTTAAACTTCAAAAAAATAATGAGAATATTGATCACAATGTCGTGGTAAGAGATTTTCTTGGAGAAAAATTTTATAAAGTTAAACAAAATGATTGGCATAATGAAAATGACGAATATAAATTTAGGCTTAATTTTTCTAATATAACCGACGGTATTTTAAAAAAAATCCGAGATAAGGCAACTCAAAGCCTAAAAAATCAATATCCAAAAAAGGAACTAAGAACATGCGCCATGCTACTGGACATGGAAGATAAATTTATAGATTTTGAAATTAGCAAAAGCAAAAATTGTAAATATTATAGATACTATCAAGGATCAAAAGCGCTTTATGATAAATATTGCAATCTTTTTAGCGATAAATTTTTCCGCTACGATAAAACGCTTCAAGACAAAATAAACGCTGAACTAAAAGCGGAATTAACAAAGCAGGGAGTTAAGAATAAAAAAAGAATTGGTCTTGGCGATTTTTTAGTATACGACAATCCTAAAATATTCATCCGACAATCTGCCAAACAAATAATCGCTTCTTATGACGAAAATTTAAGCGCTTCCAATAATAGTTTGTATGTTTTTTCTTTGAAAAAAAACGATAAAGAAACAAAAAAATATTTAAAGTTTTTATGTGGTTACCTTAATTCTGAATTAATTACATTCTATGCTCAAAAAAAAGAAATAATTCGTTATAGAAAAGGAAAACAGCCCCAAATAAAAACTTCCGATCTTTATTCAATTCCTGTGCCACAAAATTTTGAATTTATTGATTTATTAAGTAATTTTGTAAGTGAATTATATAAAAGCAACTCAAATAAAAAAGAGCTTGAAGACAAAATCAATCAAGCAGTTTTTGATTTTTACAAATTTTCTGATAAGGAAGTGACATATATAGAAAAATCTATTGCAGATTTTTTAAAATCTTGATTTCTGATTCCCTGTTCTTTTCCAAAAGAACTTTTTCATTTGCCATGATATTTTTTAACGCTTTTTCTGAAATCTTTATCTGTCGCTCATGTGACTCTTTTATTTTATACATTAAAAGTTTTACAAATTCCTTCCTTGTTCTATATTCTGGTGGTACTGACATATTAACCTGTAGCTGATTTTTTGGGTTTCTGCGAAAGGTATGATTAATATCTTTTAGAAAATATGATTCGATGTAGAAATTATTTATCTTAACAAATTTTAATCCTTTTTTAGTTTCTTCGTAATAAACATAAATATACAACAAATAAAAATTTCCTTCTTTAATAAAATTAATTATTTTATTTGGAGTACCAATGTCGGGATTACTGTCTTTTCCAGATGTTTTTAATGCTTTAAAATCAATCCAAATAATTTCCTGAATATCTTTAAAACAAAACTTTGTTCTAGCATCCCAAGGATTCTTTGTTGCTCCTCTTGGAGATTGTTCAGAGTCTTTAAAAAATTTATTTTTTTGACTATATTCAACAAACTTTTCTTCAAGAAAATCGCTAACTTCTGCGCCTGCCCTTGCTTTGGCAGAAATATTTAACTCCGGATTATCTTTTATTATTTGCAAAATTAATTTATCAAATTCTTCAATAATAAATTTTTCAAAATTTTTAATATTCATGGATTAAAGATTTGTTAATAATTGATCAATTTTTAAATCTAGCGCACTAGCAACCTTTTTAATATTTATCAAGGTTATATTTTTTTCGCCTCTTTCTATCATACCAATATAGGTACGATGAACTCCTGCTTTTCCCGCCAATTCCTCTTGGGAAAGACCTCTTTTTAATCTTTCTTCTCTGACTTTTCCCCCAAATTTATTTAATAATTCTAATTTTTTATCCATAAGTATACAAATAATTTGCTAATCATAGTATATGCTCTTGCTAATTTTAATGCTACATACTATAGTTAGCATATCGGGAGTTCCTTGCTCGTTGCCCGCGAATGGGTGGGCGGGTCAAGGGCAACTACAAAACGAATGGCGGCGCTTTTCGCAAAGCGAAAAACGAAATTCGGCGGCGGCGGAAAAATCGGAATTCCGCCAAAGGCGGACAGGCTCCAAGCGAGGGCGGGCAAAAATTCCTTTTCCCAGACCCTTTCCCTTTTTGCCCGCCCGAGCGTAAAATCAAAAATTCCTTTCAAAAAAAGTTCGAGCTTCCGCATAAAAACAGCTCATTTCGGAAAATCGCATTTTTGAAAGCGCGATTTTCCATTCGTTTAAGGCTTGAAAACTCACGATTTTGTTTTGGAGAGTCCAGTTCGTTTGAGCAAAGCTCAAAGTTGAATGAAATTCAACAGCCGATTTTTTGTCTTTTCGCCAAAGGCGAAACTTCCAAATTTTCAGAATAAAAAGAAAGCGCCAATTTTGCCCAAAAGCGATTTTAATAATCAAAATAAATAATATGAATCAAACCAAAAAGTATTTTCTCTATGCCAGAAAATCAACGGACGAAGCAGAACGGCAAGTTTTGTCGATTGAAGCGCAACTGACGGAAGTGCGAGAATTTGCGCAAAAAGAAGGAATTTTTATCATGCGTGAGTTTATTGAAACCAAATCCGCCAAAAAACCTGGTCGTGATATTTTTGAACAAATGATTTCTGGCATTGAGAAAGGTAAAGCCGTGGGAATTTTAGCGTGGCACCCTGACCGACTTGCTCGCAATGCGATGGATGCGGGAAAAATAATAAACTTGCTTGATACGGGAAAATTGGAAATGCTAAAATTCCCGACTTTTTGGTTTGATAAAACTCCGCAAGGACTTTTTATGCTTTCCATCGCTTTTGGGCAATCCAAATACTACATTGATAATCTTTCTGAAAACATTAAGCGTGGACTACGCCAGAAGCTTAGAAATGGCGTTTATCCTGGATTTGCTCCCATTGGCTACACCAATGAACTGCGAAACCACACCATTCTTAAAAACCCCGAAAATTGGCAGATGGTGAAAAAGCTTTTCGAAGAATATGCCACTGGAAAATATACCTTGGAGCAAATCCAAAAATTGGCGCTTTCTTTGGGCTTGATGAGCCGACGATCAAAAAGTATCTTGCCATTATCTCGAATTCAAAGAATGTTGCAAAATCCTTTTTATTACGGATTGTTTCAATTCAAAAATGAAATTTATGAAGGAATTCATGAGCCAATAATTTCAAAGTTTCTTTTTGAAAAAGTGCAACGAGTAATGGCGGACAGAGGAAAACCGAGAAAAGAAAAACCAAACCACAATTTTGGCTTTCTAGGAATTTTCAAGTGCGGAGAATGTGGTCGCTCAATTACCGCTGAACAGCACATCAAAAAAAGCGGTTTGGTTTTTCGCCATTACCGTTGCACTAAAAAGAATGTTGATTGCACACAAAAATATGTGAATGAAAAAGACCTGCATTTGCAAATCAATGCTATTTTTCAAAAAGTTGCTTTGCCCAAAGGTTGGCTGGAGCCTATTTTGGCAAAACTGGATGAGGAAGAAAAAGAAGCCAGCCAAAACTCGAAATTTTTCGCCCAAAATGCGGAAAAGGAACTTTCCGAAATTGAAAACAAGGTTTCCAGGCTTTTGGATATGCAACTGGAAAACACCATTTCACTTGCCGAATACAAAGAGAAAAAAGAAAAACTGCTGAACCAAAAAGCTGACTTGAAACAAAAATTGGCTGATTTTGGACGAAAGGGAAATTATTGGCTCGAACCCATGAGAAATTTCATTTTGTCGGCTCATCAAGCCAATCTCTTGATTGATTCTGAAAATTTGGAAGAGAAGCGAAGCTTCTTGCAAAAAATCGGCTCGAACTGGACTCTCCAAAACAAAATCGTGAGTTTTCAAGCCTTAAACGAATGGAAAATCGCGCTTTCAAAAATGCGATTTTCCGAAATGAGCAGGTGACCGGAATCGAACCGGCGTCTTCACCTTGGAAGGGTGACATAATAGCCATTATACGACACCTGCGCGAATAATTTTTATTTCAATTGATATTCTTTTGAAGAATACAATTCGTCAATCTTCTTTGCTACCGTGAAATCCCTTTCTGTCACTTTGCCGCCAACGCTAAAACGTTGCAAGTCAAAAACAACTTTTTTGTAATAGATATGTATATCCGGATGATGATCAATCTCGTTGCAAAACGGCGCCAACGCATTAATCATCGCTAGGGCATCGTTAAAGCTGGAAAATAAAAAATTTTTGTTATTTTGTTATCAATAAAAATCCAACCGGAAAAACCGTTCAGCTTTTCCCGTATTTCTTCTTCGCTTAAAATATTGAGATCTTTTTCCTCTTCCATATTATTTTATCATCAATCGGGGTGGAGGGATTCGCACCCTCGATCTCATGCTCCCAAAGCATGCGCCTTAGACTACTGGGCTACACCCCGAAAATGCCGGGGGAGAGAATCGGACTCTCGACACGAGGATTTTCAGTCCTCTGCTCTACCACTGAGCTACCCCGGCAAAATTTATATTTTTTTCAAAAAAAGTATTATTCCAAATATTCCGCCCAAAATTGTCCCCGAACCAATGCTCAACATAGCTAGTAATTCAATCGGCGCTTCGTTATGACATGAATTTTGGAAAATAAAACAAAGTAAAAAAATTAATGCCTTTACTAAAAATAACAACAAAAACCCAGCAATGGCTCCGGAGATTCCGCCAACAATTCCATTTAAGATTAACTTTAAAAAATTCTTGACCATATTTTTCCTTTATGCCTGGTGGGCGCGGGAGGAATCGAACCTCCGACCTCGTCATTATCAGTGACGCGCTCTAACCGACTGAGCTACGCGCCCCCACACTCTGATATAAAAAATCTTAACAAAAAAAACCGGCTATTGCAAGCCCCGATCTATTTTTTACCGAGATAAATAAAAAGGACAGTCCTCTTTATTAAAGAACTGTCCTTTTTGCATTTTTTATCTTCTTTGATCTTGGGCAATTTAAAGTAATAGAAATACACTATCAATCCCTTCAAAGCCTCAATAAAGAAGCTTTGCGACTGTACTTCCTCGTGAGAGAGGAAGTATTTTTCTCCCTAGAAAGGAGGTGATCCACCGACAGCTTCCGCTACCGGTGCCTTGTTACGACTTCGCCCCTATCATCGATTCTACCTTCGGTGCCCTTGCGGACAACTTCAGGCATCCCCGACTATCTTGGCGTGACGGGCGGTGTGTACAAAACCCGAGAACGTATTCAACGCGCCGTGGCTGATACGCGTTTACTAGCGATTCCGACTTCATGGAGTCGAGTTGCAGACTCCAATCCGAACTGAGACCAGCTTTGAGGGATTTGCTCCACCTTGCGGCTTTGCTTCCCATTGTAACCGGCCATTGTAGCACGTGTGTAGCCCTAGACGTAAGAGCCATGCTGATTTGACGTCATCCTCGCCTTCCTCCCCCGACTTTGTTCGCAAACTAACAAAGTAATAAATCCTAAATCCTAAGCACTAAATTCTAAACAATATCTAATGACCAAAATTCAAATGTTCAAAACAATTGTTTGAAATTTTGAAAATTAGTATTTTGAATTTGTTTAGAGTTTAGGATTTCGAATTTAGAGTTTATACTTTGCGTTTGTGCGCAAAGTCGGGGGCAGTTCGGTCAGAAAAATTTAACTAACCGTGAGGGTTGCGCTCGTTTCCCGACTTAACGGAACATCTCACGACACGAGCTGACGACAACCATGCAGCACCTGTGCTGGAATCCGATTTAACGGTCCTCTCAATTTTCGTCGAGATTACTTCCAGCATGTCAAGCCTAGGTAAGGTTCCACGCTTATTGTCGAATTAAACCACATGCTCCACCGCTTGTGCGGGTTCCCGTCAATTCCTTTGAGTTTTAGCCTTGCGGCCGTACTCCCCAGGCGGGGTACTTAACGCGTTAGCTTTGATATGCGGCACTGAAAGGGTCGATACTTCCAATGCCCAGTACCCATCGTTTACAGCGTGGACTACACGGGTATCTAATCCGTTTTGCTCCCCACGCTTTCGTCCCTGAGTGTCAGAACTGTTCTAGCAAGCTGCCTTCGCATTTGGTGTTCTTACCGATATTAACGCATTTTATTACTACACCGGTAATTCCGCTTGCCTCTCCCAGTCTCAAGTCTTATAGTTTCCCCGGCAGCCTTTGGGTTGAGCCCAAAGATTTAACCGAAGACTTATAAAACCACCTACGGACCCTTTACGCCCAATAAATCCGAATAACGCTCGAGGTCTCTGTATTACCGCTGCTGCTGGCACAGAGTTAGCAACCTCTTATTCCTCTGGTACGGTCAATGTTCTTCCCAGAGAAAAGCAGTTTACAATCCGAAGACCTTCATCCTGCACGCGGCGTCGCTCCCTCAGACTTTCGTCCATTGGGGAATATTCTCGACTGCAGCCTCCCGTAGGAGTGTGGGCAGTGTCTCAGTCCCACTGAGGCGGGTCGCGCTCTCACGCCCGCTACTCGTCATAGCCTTGGTAAGCCATTACCTTACCAACTAGCTGATAAGCCATAGACCCCTCCCAAAGCGACCCTTGCGGGCCTTTCCTCCCGACACATTAGTATCGAGATCGTACGTGGTATTAGCGCCGCTTTCGCGGAGTTATTCCACACTTTGGGGTAGGTTATCAATGTGTTACTCACCCGTTTGCCACTAGCACGATCCTTGCGGACCGTACTCGTTCGACTTGCATGCCTTAGACACGCCGCCAGCGTTCATCCTGAGCCAGGATCAAACTCTCAAAAAAATGAAAGTGTTGAATCTCTTAAATTTTGTTCAGAAGAACAAAATCAACCCGGTCCGAAGACCGGAGTTCAAGCTCTCAATATATAACTATATTTATTCTTATTTAAAGAATTGAGGTATTTCTATCACTTTAAGTTGTCAAAGAAAATTCCCCATTCTGGGGAATGTTTTATATGCTCTATATTACCCGCCCCTTAAAAAGCTGTCAAGTATTCTGTCCTTTGTCCTTTTCCACAGTCTTTCCACACTGATTAAAACCCAAAAATAAGTCTTTTAATCCTCTTTTTCTTTTCTTCTCCATTCCTCTATTTTTCTATGACCTCCCGACAATAAAATTTTGGGCACTTGATATTTTTTATCCTTGAAATGAAAAACCTCCGGTCGAGTATAAACTGGCACACCAATTCCAAGACGCTTCTCTTCAATTGATTCCTCTTTTCCTAAAGTTCCCGGAATCTGGCGCGCCACTGCGTCTACCAAAATCATTGCCGGCAATTCTCCACCGGTTAAAACATACGGACCAATGGACATTTCAGAATATTCAATTCCCATATCCTTAACAACTTTTTTTATTCGCGCGTCTACTCCTTCATAGCGCCCGCAAATCAAAATCAAACGATCATACTTTTTCGCCAACTTCGCCGCGACTTTATTATCAAACTGTTTTCCGCCCGCAGAAAACATTATAACTTTTAATTTTTCACTTTCCTTGTCCGCCGTAGCCTTGGTGAAGGAGGAAACTTTTAACTTAAAGATCGAACTGATTGCCTTAGCAATCGGCTCAATCTTTAGGACCATTCCCGGTCCCCCGCCATACGGGCTATCGTCAACTTTTTGATGCTTGTCCTCCGCCCAATCGCGCAAATTATGAATATTTATTTTAATCAAATTATTTTTTTGCGCGCGACCAATAATGCTCTCGTTAAAATAACCGGGGAAAACTTCAGTGAAAATTGTGATGATATCAAATATTAACATAATGCAAATTCGTAGGTTCGTAGTAACAAAAACCGCACTTGTAGCGCGGCTCTTGTTTTATATAGAAGACTTAGATAGTTAACTCTTCTACATCTCTTGCGTCCATGTCGGCTGGAGCAGAGTTTCCTCTATTCATTCTTGAACCTTCCGGTTCATAGATTTTTAGGTTGACTCTGGCTTTTTCTTTTGCTCCAACGATCTTCAAAAGAGTTCTAATCGCGCGAGCTGTTTGACCTTGTTTGCCAATCACATAACCCATATCTTCTTGATTGACTTTTAGGGTGATCAAAACACCCATCTCATCAACCGTTCTCTCGGTTGAAACATCTTCCGGGTGATTAACAACAGCTCTTACAATTAACTCAACGAATTCTTGATCTTTATAGGCAGCCATATTGCTTTACTGTTAATGTAAAATTTCAGAAATAGCTTCATTACTGTTCGACCTTTTTACAGTACAGCTATTCGTTAGTTTAAAATTACCATTCCGGATAAAAAAAGTCAAATGGATTAAAACTCCCGATTTCAACTAATGCTACTAAAAAAGACCTCTTTACGAGGCCTTTTCCGGTTCTGATTTTTTTTCTTCTTTGGGTTTAGGCTCTTCCTTCTTTTCCCCTGATTTTTTAACTTTTACCTTTTTTACTTTTTCTCTTTGCAAGGCTCCTTGCCCCACGAGCAAATTATTGACTGTGGCTGAAAGTTGCGCCCCTTTTTCTATCCAATATTTCAATCTCTCTTCTTTGAGATTGGTAACTTTCGCACCTTCCTTGGGGTCATAGAGACCCAAGGATTCAATATAAGTTGCTTTAGGATCTTTGGTTTTATCGGAAACAATCAAACGATAAACCGGCCTATTCTTTTTTCCAAAACGAGATAAACGAATTGCTAACATATTTTGTTGAAAATTTTAATTTCTTATTTAACAATCTACTGATTTATATTGCTATATTTGGCTTTAATTGTCAAGAAGATATACTGGAGCAAGAATGCTCGAAGTATTTTTTATGCCACCCCCATATATTCTGCTATTTCGCTCGCTTTGATAATATTTTCATTTGGAAACATTTTTTTTAATTCATCTATAAGCGGATAAAAAACGCGATTAAGAACAACTGCCCCAATATCAGTATCAAAAGTTCTATCACTGTTTATTTTTAATCTACCGCCTTCGCGTCTTCCTAAGTCTTCACCTCTTCTCGATACTATAAGTGCAGAGCCAGACTTATATGCGTCAATAAATCCACTTCCTGCTAACCTAGCATAATCTCCTCTAATTGAATGATTGTATAAGATTGCCAAAAGAGCGGCGAGCATATCAACATTACCACCGCGAGTAATACCATGTCCAAAATATTGTTCTTGAAGTTCTGGAGGCACAGCGCTTAAAAAATGTCGGATCAAGCTTTTTTTAAATGGAGAAACACCATCAACTTCTTCATAAGTAATTTCTGCCATTTTTTTTCCATACCTGTTGTATAGTTCACGCGCCTCTTCTAAACATCTCTCATATGAGACGCGGGATTTTTCTGCATTATCCAAAGCTAATCTCTCTTTGCTCATAATTTTAAAACTTATTATTAAATCTTATCTTATTATTAAATATAATGCCAACACAGCACTTTCTTATAGTCTCCGTCTTCTTTAACCCTTCACCGCTCTCTCCGCCTCCTCCAATTTCAAACTCAAAAGACGAGAAACGCCGTCGGCTTCCATAGTGACGCCATAAAGAGTGTTAGCCTTTTGCATCGTCGCCCGATTGTGAGTGATTAAAATAAATTGCGTTTTTTCAATCAGTTCGTCAAAAATATTGGCAAACCTCAAAGAATTTGATTCATCAAGCGCGGCGTCAACTTCGTCCAAGACAATAAACGGCGCCGGATTATTGGAAATAATGGCTGAAAGAAGTGCTATGGATACAAGCGCCCGTTCTCCGCCCGAGAGCATATTGATATTTTTAAGTTTCTTCCCCGGAGGAGTCGCCTCAATCTCAACTCCGACAATTTCGTCATTCCTCGGCTCGCCGGAGCCTTTGGCGAAGGCGGCTTTTTCTTCCATCAAAACATCTTCTTCCTTGGGAACTAGAACCTCTCGCCTTATGTTCAATTGCGCTTTCCCTCCACCGAAAAGTATTTTAAAATATTTACCAAATTCATCGTTTATTTTGTGAAATGCCGAGTCAAATTGCTTTTTGATAATTTCGTCCAGTTCTTTTATTATTTTCAAAAGAGAAACGACTGCCTGATTTAAGTCATTGATCTCATTTCTCAAAAATTCATAACGAACACTGGCCTCGCCATATTCTTTTTCCACCTCCGGATCTATTCCGCCGATCAATTCCAGCTGTCTTTTTAGTCTTAAAATCTGCTCTTGCCAGCCGGGATCAAAAATAGTTTCGCCGGCCACACTTAGAAGAGAAAAATCTTTCAGTTCTTGCCTGATTTCTCTTTCCAAATCCTCTTTCCTGGCTTTTAGCCCCGCGTTTTCCACCTGAATCTCATTTATCTTGGAAGAAATTGAATAAAGCTCGCGTTGTTTTTCTTGCAGAGTTCTTTGCAAGTCAAAAAAACTTTTTCTTTCCACTTCTTGTTGCTTATTAAAATTTTCTATCTTAATTTGAACATCAGTAAGCGACCGATTGATTGCCTCTATCTCTCCCGAAATTTTAAGCAGCTCTTTTTCCAAAGCCGGATCAATTTTTGGGACTATTTCTTTCTTCTCCGGGGCTTTAAATTTATCAATAAACATCCTCAAATCTTCCTTCATCGCTTTTGCCTCATCTTGGATCTCTTTAATATTATTTTTTTCTTTGGCGGAAAATAATTTCTCCACAAAAGATTCATATTTGCGAAAAAAATCCTGAAGTTTTACTTCAATCTCCGCGATTGATAACGCCACCGGACGACTGATTATAATTTGCTTACTGAATTCTATTTTATTTTTTATCATCATCGCTTTTTCTCGAAGATGATTTTTTTCTTCAAACAATTTCTCGTATTCTCCCTGAAAAGATCTGAAAGAATCAACTGGCGGTTGTTCCTTTTCCAGCTTTTTTAACTTCTCCTCAATTACTTTTACTGATTCTTCCAGCTCTTTTTTCTGCACTAAAAACGGACCGGCTTTTTCGTCTCTTTCTCCCAATTTTCCGGTTAAATTTTTCCATTGATAACTGTAATATTTTTTTTGGATCTCTTTTAGCTCCTGCTCTCGGTTACTTCTTTCTTCCAATTTTTTCATTTGCCTTGCCAAAGATTTTACGCGTGGCTCAATTTCTTCCAAGAGCAGCGTTGCTTGTCTTAAATTTTCCTGGCTAGCCTTTAGCTTCAATAGAGCCTGGTCTCTCTTTATTTGATATTGTTCCACCCCGGTCGCCTCGTCAAAAAATTCTTTCCGCTCCATAGGGCTGGCCAAAAGCATAGCGTCAACCATGCCTTGTCCGATAATGCTATAATTTTTTTGCCCGAAATTAGCTTGCGCCAAAAGCAAAACAACATCCGACAAACGAACCTTATTTCTATTGATAAGATATTCCCCTTCCCCGCTCCGATACAGCCGACGCGTCAAAACCACTTCTTCATAATCAATCGGCGCGGTCTTATCTTCATTATTTAAGTAGAGCGAAACTTCGGCAAAGCCTAAACGAGCCCTTTTTTGGGATCCGGAAAAAATAACGTCCTCGGATTTCTTGCCACGAAGAAGTTTCAGGCTTTGTTCGCCCAAAACCCACCTCATCGCGTCCGAGACATTGCTCTTGCCACTGCCATTCGGACCGACAATAGCCGTAATACTCCTCCCACCCTTTTTTCTGGGCGGAAATTCCAAAATAGTCTTGGTCGCGAACGATTTAAAACCTTGTATTTCAAGTTTTTGCAAATACATATTTATTTATAATACTATCTATAAAGAGGCTTTACAAGTATGATATAAGATGATATGCTGGAAAATTAAATAATGGTATATAAGCCATAGAATCCAAGCAACAATTTTTAATTTTATAAATAATGTTTTAATGCTTAAAACTTGATGACTTTTCTAGTATTGCTTAGTATCCAAGTTTAAAAATTAAGAAATTAAAGCATTATTTAAAAATTACAAAATTAAAAATTATAAAATTTTATTCCAATCCCTCTCTGCGTCTCCCTTTGCGAAGGGAGAAAACTTGTTAACAATCTTATCAGCTAACAAAACTATGTCCTTACGCACTGAACAATTTAGCAAACTGTTAAAACGAGAACTAGGCGAATATTTTTTGAAAGAAATTGAATTCCCCAACGGATGCTTTGCGACAATAACCCGAATAAATATTGCTCCGGATCTTAAATATGGAGAAGTTTGGCTTAGTGTTTTGCCGGAAAAATTCGTCCCCGTCGCCTTAAAAACTATTTCCAAAAAAATCCGTGGTTTTGAAAAAAAATTCTTTAAAAAATCTTCTTCCAAATTTATTCCCAAGCTGATTTTCAAACTTGATACCGGAGAATCCGAAGCCGAGGAAGTGGAGAGATTAATCGCGCAAATTCAAGATGAATCAAATAGCATTAAATAAACTCCAGCAATTGATTTTAGGGTCTAAAAGAACCCTAATTTTGTCTCATCAAAAACCTGACGGCGACGCTCTTGGTTCTATTTTAGCTTTGTCTCAATTTTTTAAGACTATAAAAAAAGAACACGACCTTTTTGCCGTTGGCCCAACTTCCTCTTCCTTTAATTTTTTATTAAAAGAAGAAAAGATTTACACGGATCCATCAACTCTCACGCTGGAAAATTATGATCTTATTTTTATTTTGGACTCGGGAGATCTAAAACAAACCGGCATGGAAAAGCAATTAAAAAATCTTTCTTCGGCTATTCCGGTTGTCAATATTGACCACCACCAAACAAATGAAAATTTTGGAACTTTGAACTTCGTTTTTCCCGAATCTTCCTCCACCTCCGAAATTATTTTCAATCTTTTCAAAATATTTAATTTTACAATCAATAAAAAAACAGCGACCTTTCTTTTGACCGGTCTTATAACCGACACTTCCAATTTTTCCAATCCGGCTACAACTTTTTCCTCGCTTGAGATTGCGAGTCACCTTTTGAATCTCGGCGCGAAGATGAATGAAATATCCGTGAATGTTTTAAAAAATAAATCATTACCCACTCTTAAGTTTTGGGGGAAAGTATTGTCCAGATTGACTGAAAATAAAAAATTAAACATGGTCACGACAATTATCACGGCTGATGATTTGCGCTCGGCCAACTTGGATGAAGAGTCTCTTGAAGGGGTGACCAATTTTTTAAATAATCTAAAAGGAGCAAGGGTCGTTTTAGTCTTAAAAGCCATTGAACCCGGAAAAATAAAAGGAAGTTTTAGGACAACAACCAAAGAAATTGATGTTTCTCGCCTAGCCAAAATCTTCGGCGGAGGCGGGCACCAAAAAGCCGCCGGTTTTACAATAGAAGGAAATTTGGTTAAAATGGGGAATAGTTGGAGGGTAGGATAATTAAACATTAGACCCACTGAAAAATAACTCACGAAAGCAGACGAACTTCGCCTGTTTTCCCGGGATATTTTTCTTTCGGTTAGAAGGCGATGAAGTTTCTCAGT
>Ga0066637_10001262_pt1 | contig 16272 bp, 17 predicted proteins | sample CryGeyCG2014_020_FD_62737 | JGI IMG/M metagenome (GOLD analysis project Ga0066637, IMG submission 62737) | Groundwater microbial communities from aquifer - Crystal Geyser CG08_land_8/20/14_0.20 | ecosystem: Environmental > Aquatic > Deep subsurface > Groundwater | place: USA: Utah: Grand County...
CCGGACTTGGATATCGCATCGCAGGGCGATAGCGTTGAAGAAGCGCTTGCCAACCTAAAGGAGGCAATGGAACTTCACATCGAGTGCCTTCCCCAAGCGGAACTAAAGGAGATTCTCAGGCGTCAGGGCACGCGGCTCATAACAAACGTCGAAATTCCCGTTTCAAATCTCGCCTGACAAAGACGAGCGCAGTAAGAGCCTTTTTTAATTCCCGATTCTTTGTTTTTTCGTGCCCTATCTGGACTCGCTGATGCAGAAGACGAAAGCGTCGGGACAGCAGGCGCCGGAGGCGCCGCCGAAGGACGACGAGGAGAATGAGGAGAAGAAAATCCTCGTCGAGCAGTACGGCGACGTCAGGATTTACAGGCAGCCCGGGGAGCCGCTCTATTTGTACGAGATTCCGTCCCCGCACTACAAGGGCGAGGAGAAGGAACTGATTAACGCGCTGATGGACATCGCCATCGGCGTCATGACCGCCGACGCGGCGGTGCTCCAGCCCGAGGAGAGGCGCAAAAAGTACTTCGAGCGCATCATGGACATCATCGACCAGACCCCCGAGCTGAAGGTGCCCGTCAATGCCAAGGAGTTCTACGCGAACGCGGTTGTGCGCGACATGGTGGGCTACGGCATCATAGACCCCATGACGCGGGACGAATGGCTCGAGGAAATCATGGTAATCGGGCCGAACCGCCCCGTATACGTCTACCACCGCAAGTACGACATCATGAAGACGAACGTGATGTTTTACGACGACAGGGACATACGCGACCTCGTCGACAGAATCGCGCGCGGAATCGGCAGGCGGATTGACACGCAGGTTCCGATTCTCGACGCCCGCCTCAAGGACGGCACGAGGGTGAACGCGACGATTCCGCCCATCAGCTTGGACGGCAGCACGCTCACCCTCAGGAAATTCAGGAAGGACCCGATGAGCATCGTCGACATGATTAACTACGGAACAATCAGCTTCGAGGCAGCCGCGTTCATGTGGCTCGCCACCGACGGAATGGGCGTCCGCCCCGCGAACACCCTGGTCGCCGGCGGAACGGCTTCGGGAAAGACGACGACGCTGAACATCCTGAGCTCGTTCATCCCGAACACGGAACGCATCATCAGCATCGAGGATACCGCCGAGCTGTCGCTGCCGCTGAAGCACTGGATTCGCTTCGAAGTCCGCCCGCCGAGCATGGAAGGCACGGGCGAGATAGACATGAACGAACTCGTGAAGAACTCGCTGCGCATGCGCCCCGACCGCATCCTCGTGGGCGAAATCCGGGGCGCGGAAGGATACACGATGTTCGCGGCGATGAATACGGGACATTCGGGTTGCCTTGGCACGGTGCATTCGAACTCCGCGAGGGAAACCATCGTCCGTCTGGCAAACCCGCCCATCAGCGTCCCGCAAATCATGCTCACGTCGCTGAACTTCATCCTCATGCAGAACCGCATCCACGACAGGCGGAAGGGCATGATAAGGCGCATCACGGAACTCGCGGAAGTGGTGCCGGGCGACGAGGGGCAGATAGAACTGCAGAACCTCTACGAGTGGGACCCGGTCAAGGACGCGCTCGTGCGCACGGACGCGGCGTCCGCGTACCTGCAACTGCTCCAGAAATACACGGGGCTCGACAGGAAGGCGCTCCAGCAGGAAATCGACGAGCGCGAGGCGGTTCTGCGCCAGCTCGTGAAGGCGGGCACGAACAAGCTCGACGCGGTGTGCGAGGCTACCCAGAACTACATTATAAAAAAGAGAACCCGCTTGTAATATCGGGGGATTTCTTGGACGAAGACGAATTCAAACACTACATGGACGCTGCTCGCGTAGCCGCAGGCGTGCGGACGGTCGCGGAAGAATGCGTCAAGCCGGGCGCGAAGCTCTTCGACATCGCAACCGCCATCGAAGCCGAAGTCGCGAAGGAAGGCGGCAAGAACGCTTTTCCGGTGAACATTTCCATTAACGGCACGGCCGCGCACTACACGCCCTGCATGGGCGACGAGTCCGTAGTCGGCGAAAAGGACGTCGTGAAAATCGATTTCGGGGTGCACGTCGAGGGCTGCATCATCGACCAGGCGTTTACGGTCGATTTCGGCGGCGAGCACGGGAAGCTCGTCGAGGCGGCGGATGCGGCACTCGCGGACGGCCTCGCAGTCATGAAGGCGGGCGTTTCCGTGAAGGAAGTCGGCGCGGCGATTCAGAATGCCATTACTTCTCGCGGCTTCAAACCCATTGAAAACCTCGGCGGGCACTCGCTCGAGCCCTACATCCTCCACGCAGGCGAGGAGATTCCGAACACCGCCCGGGGTTCGTACGTGCTGCAGGAGGGCGACGCTTTTGCAATCGAACCGTTCGCTACAACTGGCGCGGGACGGGTTGACGAGGGAACGTACTGCGAAATCCACTCGCTTGTCAATCCGAAGCCCGTGCGCCTGCCGCAATCAAGGCGCGTGCTCGAGCACATTCTCGAGGAATACAGGACGCTTCCTTTCGCAAAGCGCTGGCTCGCCGAGATGCTCTCGACTTCCTCGATAGAACTCGTAGTCAACGACCTCGTCAGGCAGGGCATCCTGCATTCCTACGGCGTGCTGAAGGAAGTGAACAACGGCTTCGTCGCGCAGAGCGAGGTAACGGTTATAGTCGAGAAGGGCGGAGTGAAGAACCTGTGCTGACGGGAATAATGGGCGCGGAGGCAATGGCATGACAACGTCGACAATGCCGACGGTTTACGACACGTCATTCCTTAATCTGCGTCCGTTCCGCAAGGGCAAAGTCAGGGACATGTATAAGCTGCCCGACGGCAGTATCCTCATGATTGCGACGGACAGGCTGTCCGCCTTCGACGTGGTATTTCCGCAGCCGATTCCCGACAAGGGCAGGACGCTGAACCGCCTTTCCGCGTTCTGGTTCGGCCAGACCAAAGACATCGTCCGAAATCATTATCTGCACGAGGACGTGCGCAAGCTTCCCGAACCCTTCCGCGCGCACGCCGCCGAGCTCGAAGGACGGAGCATGGTGGTGCGCGACTGCCGCCCGGTTGAAATAGAATGCGTCGTGCGCGGCTATCTCGCGGGCTCAGGATGGAAGGAGTACCGCAAAACCGGCATCGTAAGCGGACACGAGCTTCCCGACGGATTGCGGGAGTCGTCGCGCTTGCCCGAGCCGATATTCACGCCCGCGATGAAGGCGCACGAGGGGCACGACGAGAACATCACCGAAAAAAGGATGGCGAATATCGTCGGGAACTCGCTGTTCGAGAAACTCAAGAAGCTGTCGCTGGAAATTTACGGCCGCGCCTGCGAAATGGCCGAGCCGCGCGGCATCATCGTGGCGGACACGAAGTTCGAGTTCGGCTTGCTGGGCAACGAGGTCGTGCTGATTGACGAGGTGCTCACGCCCGATTCCTCGCGCTTCTGGGACGTTTCCAAATACAAGGAGGGCGGCTCGCAGGAGAGCTTCGACAAGCAGTCCCTCCGCGACTATGTGGAGTCAATAGGCTGGGACAAGAAGCCGCCCGCGCCGCAGCTGCCCGAGAACGTGATAAAGGCGTGCACGTCGCGTTACCGCGAGGCGTACAGGCGCATCACGGGGCGCGAGCTTACCTGATTATCTTCGCAGTTCTTTCGCTATTAGCTTTCCCTCGGCGGTTAGACCATAAACCCGCCCGCGCCTCAGGTCCGGGGTCAGGCATTGGATTATTTTTTCGACAACAAGTTCTTTCAGTACCGTGCTGACGTGCGTCTTGAATAATTTTGTTTCTGTTGATATTTGCGACGGCACTTTGGGACCGGCACTTAGACAGCCGACTATTGCGGTTCGGTATTTGCTCGCTCTTACGAAACCGAACTTATTCCAGTTCACGAAACAATTAAAACGTTCATTTATATTAAATTAGTTACAATATAGTTATAATAAAGGTAATAGATAGATTAATAAAGGTGTTTTGCGTGGGCTATATCGTGGGAAATAGGACGCTTGCATCGTTTAGCGGCTCTCAAACTGCACTTCAGATTCAAAAAGAAGACGATTGGGATTTCGAACTAGCAGATACCCAGCACCATACCCATGGGATGCATAATTATCCTGCAAGAATGGTGCCGCAGATAGCCGAACGATTAATCCAAAAATATTCTCGCTCCGGTGAAACGGTTTATGACCCGATGTGCGGCAGCGGCACCGTTTTGGTCGAAGCAACTCTGTTAGGGAGACGGGCCATTGGAACTGACCTTAATCCGCTTGCGGTTTTGCTTTCCAGAGTTAAAACTACGCCCATAGCGCCGGACTACCTGAAAAGCGCGGTTTCGGAATTTCTCGAAAAAATCAATTCACGGTTTAATCGGCTGGACCCCCAAAACAAGCGTAGCGTGCCGAAAAAACCGGATTTCCTGAACATTGATTTTTGGTTCAAACCGGAAGTAATTGACGATTTGGCAATAATCCGCGAAACGATTTTTGAAGTTAAGGATGAGCAGGTCCGCGATTTCCTGCTAGTCCCGTTTTCCTTAACTGTTAGAAAAGTGTCTAACACGCGACCAGGAGAATTCAAGCTTTATCGCTATTCGCCCACAACGCTAAGCAAGCATAGTCCCAACGTGCCAAAGCTGTTCAAGGAAGCGGTAAAAAATTCAACGTCGTGCCTGCTTAATTACGACGCGGTGGTGGGCGCGAAAACCAACTGTTCGATTTACAAGGCAGACGCTAGATACACGAACGACATAATCGCCGACAATTCCGTTGATTTAATTGTAACGTCGCCGCCTTACGGCGACAGCCACACCACGGTAGCATATGGACAGTTCTCGCGGCTTTCACTACAATGGCTGGGCATGGGCTATTCCGAAATCGAAAGCAACGACGAGATAACCCACCTAGACCGAGCAAGTCTGGGCGGTTCCATCAGAAAAAATTATGATTTCTCGCTGAAATCCAAAACCCTCAACTCCGTGCTGAAAACAATCGCATCGAAGGACGTAAAGCGCGCCGAAGAGGTCGCATGGTTTTTTGTGGATTTGAACGACGTTTACAAGCAAATGCATCGGGTTCTGCGCGAGGACGGAATCGCGGGCATCGTCATAGGTAACCGAACGGTAAAGGATACCTACATTCCGTCCAGTAAAATAACCTCCGAGTTGTGTGAAAATCTCGGATTTGAAACTGTTTGCGGCATAGACCGCAACATTCCGTACAAGACAATACCGCTAATCAACAGCCCGACAAACGAAGCCGGAGTTGTTGGGAGGACCATGAGCAAGGAAAACATCATAGTCGTTCAGAAATAAGCGTTCGAATAGTGTTTTATAGCCCTCTCGCAGTTAGGACTAGTTATGGGTTCGAGAGGACGGCACAAACCTACTTCGAAATTGCCGACAATCAATTTTCGTAGAAAATTCAAGGAAATCTATAAACTGGGCTTCGTAAAGTCCCTTCGCGGCGGCGACACAGGAATCGGCAAGACATTGGAGGAGTTGTTCGGAATACCCGAGAATAACGTTTCGAACGATTTTCAATTCGGTGGCAAGATAATCGAGCTTAAGTCCCAGAGGGCCAAGGCGAGTTCCAGAGTAACCCTAATCACAAAATCTCCGTATTGGGACCCTCTGTCTGCGGAAGAAATCATAAGAAAATACGGCTATCCTGACGCCAAAGGACGCCAGGCGCTCAAGGTAACCCTTACTGCGACCGCCTTTAATGCTCGCGGACTTAAACTGGCGCTGGATCGGAAGCACAATCGGCTGAACGTCGTCCACGAACGCGATGGTGTTCTCTGCTACTTCAAAATTGACGAACTGATGGAAAGAATACGCACCAAACTCGCCCAAAATCTCCTCGTCGTGTTCGCGGAGGTCAAAAAAATTAGAGGCAAAGAACACTTTCACTATTGCCGCGCCTATTACTTATCTACTCTAAGTGAAGAAAATTTTGAGCGCCTGCTTTCCGAAGGAATAGTCGTTTGGGAATTTCGCATGGACATTCGCAGACACAAAACCGGAAAACGCGGTCTTTTCGTGCGCGACCATGGCGCGGGCTTCAGAATAAGCGAAAAACACCTGCCAGAACTTTACGCGAAACGGGAAGAAATTGCGCCATAATTCAACGTTTCGCACTACCGTATCTGCAACTCCAATAAGTCGCCATCGAACCCGCAGGGGGCTCCGCCCCCTTCAGTTCAGCGGTTCTCCTGATTCCCCCGCGTTACCTAACTTGCAGCTCCAATAAATCCCCGTCTTCCAACTGATAGCTGCCGCGCACTTGCTGCCCCGCGAACTTCGTGGAGCCCCAAACGCGCGCGCTGGCGGAGGCGAAGTCCTTGTGGATCTGCCTCGCCGCGTCCGAAACTGTTCGCGCCTCTTTGAACAGAGCGACGGGCTTGTCGTCCGCCTTGCCTGTTTTTGGATTCCTCGTAAAGACGCGGATTAAGCCGAGCGCGTCGTAAATCCGCTGTTTCAGTGCGTCCGTGCCGTCACGCGATGTCGCAAACATCAGGCGCTTCGCCGTCATTCCCTCGTAAAAATGCTTTTCGCTTTCGTCGTTCAGCAGAACGAGCGCCATGTCCGCGTTTCGGGCTATGGAAAAAATCATGCTCTTGTTGCCCGGATGGATGCTGGGGGTGTCGAGCAGCTGTATCTGGACGCCCCCGAACTCCATCATTCCCGGCACGACGAAGAGCGTCTCGAACGGAGCGGGCGTCGAGCTTGAATGCGCGGCCGTCAGGGTTTTCAGCAGGAAGCTCTTGCCCGTATTCGCGAATCCCAGGAGGGCGACCTGGGCTGCGCCCTGTTTCTTGACGAAGTCGCCGCCTCCGCCCTTGCGCGCCTTCTTCACCGCCTCCTCGCGCGCCTGCTCCTTGCGCGCACGGGCCATCTTGTTGTGTATGTCCGCGATTATGCTCTGCGAGCCCTTGTGCTTCGGGCAGAAGCGCAGCATCTCCTGAAGCGCCTCGAGCTTGTCCTCGGGAGTTTTCGCCTCCGAGTAGCGCGCCTCTGCCGCGTAGTATTCGGGACCCGCGTTAAGCGACGCCATAAACGTTATTCGAAGGCACGGTTTAAATCAGCTGCGGACGCGGCGGCGAAATGGGCCCATTGCCGCAATCGCAAACGTTTTAAGTTCCGGCGGCTTTTCTTTCTTCGGGTGTTGCAATGCCCGTTCTGCAAAAGTCAAGGATAGTCGAGCCGAAGAAACGCGAGCCCAGAGAGAGCCGCATTTCGAACCCTGAACGCCTGACCGAAAGCGGCGTCCGCGGCCCCATACCTTTCGTCATGGGCGACAAGAAGTTAAACGAACAAATGGCCGAGCAGGTCGCGAAATACGGGGGGACGGCGCGAGGGACGGTGCGAAGATGGCTCTTGACACACCCCGCCGTCGCGTCTAAAGTGATAGGCCTCCACGGCAAGGACGCAATCGAGGTTCTGGAGCGCGAGGAAACGCGCGGCAAGGGAGCGCGCACGCTGGAACTGCTTCACAAGCGCGGCTCGGTTTATTCGCCGGAGGAGAACAGAGACATGCCCACTCCGCTTCCGGAAGTACTGTTGAAATACCCCTCCGCGTTCAAGTTCATTAAGGGACTGGACAAAGGGGCTGCAATAAAGCTCACGTTCCAACTGCATGAGGGCGGCAAACCCCTGCACGCTCTCGAATCGTTGCGGAGCGGAAGGGGGTTCTGGGGAAGGATGTCCTGGAAAGGAAATGCGGCCAAGCTGGTTGAAATAGCGGAACGCCAGCCCGAAGTTTATGATTTAGCGGACCGCACGCCTGCCCACCTGTTGCCGAAGTGGATAACCAGAGCTTCGCGCGCTCGCAAACCCGGAACCCTGAGAGATGTTTTCGCGGCGTGGGCTTCATCTCTATCGGCTGGTGCGCTTCCGAAACCGACCGCTAGAAAACTTGTGTTGGCGCCCCGACACGCCTGACCGCCTTCAGAACGAATATTTCCTCGAAGAAGAATTTGCGCGACGCAACCTTCTCCGCAGTAAAGCCGTGGGCGGCAAGGTATTTCTCCGTTTCGCCTGAATCGGAGAGGGTGCTTTGCAGGAGGAGAAGGATGCCGCCGTCGGCAAGGTGCGGGAGAAATGCCCGAAGGAAGCGTTCCGTCACCTCCCGCCCATCACTTCCTCCATCCAACGCTGCTGCACCTTCTTTTCCCGTCCTTCCGGGAAGATACGGGGGATTGAAAGCGATGCAGTCAAAGATGTCGTCAATATTTCCGAAAAGGTCGGAAACAATGAATGATATTTTCGACGCTACGCCCTCTTTTTCCGCGTTTTTTCGCGCAACCGCAAGCGCTGCTCCGTCCACGTCCGCGCAGGTTACTCCCGTCACCTCTTTTTTCTTCGCCGCAGCTATGCCCTGGATTCCCGAACCAGCACCCATGTCCAGCACTCTGCCGCAAGCGAATCGCCCGACGCAGTCGCGCAGCAGTTCCGAGTCCTCGCGGGGTTCATATACCATGTCAATCAGTTCGGGAAGGGGGAGTCGGCGGAGTAAGCGCCGAGGGGGAAACGCGCACGTTGCCCCATCCGCGGCTTACTTCCGAATCCTCGCGGGGTTCGTAAACCATTGAATCAGCCCATTACCGCGTTGAACAGCAGGCCCATGAAGGTGATTGAAACCGCGAGAATCAGCGCGAAAATCGCGATGAGCTTCGGCTTGATTACCTTGCGGAGGATAATCATCTCGGGCAAAGAAAGGGCGGTAACGCTCATCATGAACGCGAGCGCGGTTCCGAACGCCATTCCCTTGGAAAGGAGCGCCTCGACAATCGGGATGACTCCTGCCGCGTTCGAATAGAGCGGCACGCCGATTGCAACGGCTATGGGCACCGCAAGGGGATTGCCCTTTCCCGCAACGTTTGCGAGGAAGTCCGTCGGCACGTAGCCGTGTATGAATGCGCCGACTGCTATGCCCACGATTACGTAGGGCGCGACGCTTTTCGTCATCTCCCACGTCTGGCGCTTCGCGAATTCGATGCGCTCCTCGGTTGTTTTCGGCTCGCGCTTCCTGCCCCACAGCGATTCCAAGTCGAACTTCTCCACTTCCTTTTCAAGATGCATTTTTCCGATGGCGTATCCCGCGACAATCGCTATCACAAGCCCGCTGGCTATGTAAAGCGCGGTAACCTGCCACCCGAACATCCCGAACAGCAGCGCAATCGCCACCTCGTTCACCATCGGCGATGCAACCAGAAAGGAAAACGTGACACCTAGAGGCACGCCAGCGTCTACGAGCCCGATGAATATGGGCACCGCCGAGCAGGAGCAGAACGGCGTCGGCACGCCCATCAGCGCCGCGAGCACGTTCCCGCCGATTCCGCCTGTTTTTCCGAGAAGCCTCTTGATTTTCTTCGGCGTCACGTACGTGCGCAGCATGGAGACGAGGAACACCATCGCCGCGAGAAGCAGCAGCACCTTGGGAACGTCGTAGCAGAAGAACGCGGCTGCCTCCCCGAACTGCCCGCTAAGGTGCAGGACGTCGAAAACTAGCCAGCGGGAAAAAGCCTCAAGCGGGTCCATCTCAAACCACGTCGATTATGACGCGCTCGATTTCGACGATGTTGAAGCGGGGCAGCTGCTCCAGTCCGTAGTCGAGCTTTTCGCGCGAGCTCGCGTACAGCTCGAAGAGCGGCGCGCCGACGTCGATTTTCTGCCCCTTCGCGACTTTCAGAATAAGCCCCGCCTGCTTGTCTGTTGGCGCGCCGAGCGCGCGGCAGATGCGCGAGATGTTCCTGTTGTCGACGTGCGCGATTTTCCCGTCTTCCTTGCTCTTGACGAGTTGCACGTATTTCCCGATTTTGATGTCCTCGGGCTTGATGTCGGGCTTGCCGCCCTGCGCCCCGACGATTTCCTTGAACTTTTCAAGAGCCCTGCCAGACTCCAACTGGTGCTTCGCGATTTTCGCGCCCTCCTCCCGCGTGAAGCCGCGCACCATGCTGAGCAGGACGCCGCTCATGACGCATGCTTTAGCGGCGAGGTTGGGGCTCCCGCCGCCGTAGAGCGTCTGCAGGACGGAGCGCGCCTCGAGCGCCGGTCCTATTGTGTCCATCAGGGGCTCGCTGCCGTCCGTTATCGAGCAGGTAATCTGCATGCCCAGGTATCTGCCGAGCGCCTCGAAGTCCTTCGCCAAATCGCGCGCCTCCTCGACAGTCGCAACCTTCGCGCTCCTTCCAATCGGGATGTCGAGCAGCACGTACTGCGCGCCCTCGGCTTTTTTCTTCGCGAGAATGCTCGAGAGAAGGAGCGGCTTCGGGTCCAAGCGCAACGGGTTGCGGATTTTGATGAGCTTGTCGTCCGCAGCCGCCATGTTCACAGCGCCGCCCCAGATGAGGCAGCCGCCGGTCTTGTCGACTACGCGTTCCGCGTCCTTGATGGACAGGCACACTGGCGCGAATACCTCCATCGCGTCGGCGCTGCCTGCCGCGCTGCTTATCGCGCGCGTGCAAGTTTTCGGAATCGTCAAGCCGAGGGAGGCGATTATCGGCACGACGAGCATGGAGCAGCGGTCTCCTGCAACCCCGCCTATGCTGTGCTCGCTCACAACCGGCTTTTTCTTCAGGTGCAGCGAGCCGCCCGACGCGTAAATCGCGTTGGTCAGCGAAACTGTTTCCTCCGTGCTCATTCCCTTGGTGTAAACGCCGACGATGAACGCCGCCAACTCCGCGGGAGACAGGCGCTCCGCCATCAAATCTTCGATAATCGCGGAAACCTCGGGCTGCGACAGAATCTCGCCGTCGAGCTTCCTGCGGATGAAATCCAAGCTCGGCGGCCGCCTCGCAGATTCCACCGAAACCGCCTGCCCCTTCGCCACCCCGAGCGCGTCCGACACCTCGCGGAACAGCCCGATTTCGCCTCGGCTCACGGAGTGCGAGTAGTCGACGAGCGCGACGACTTCCTTCTTTCCGAAGCGCACCTTGACGCGGTCCAGCAGCCCCAAATCCAGTTCCTTCGCCTGCTGTTCGTTCAGCGCGACCTCGTTCTGCCCCTGCTCCACGTCGAAAACGCGCGCCTTGAATTCCATAAACAGAGGAAGAAAACGGATTATATATCGGTTTCGCTGAAGCGGGGGCGCGACTAGCGCGTAATATAAGGCTTCGCGGCGAAATACTGCGCGTATGGAAAAAACTTTCAAGGAGCTCGGGCTTTCCGAGCCGCTTCTGCGCGCGCTGCAGGAGGAGGGCTACACTGAGCCGACGCCCATCCAGACGCAGACGATTCCGTTGGTTCTCGCAAGAAGGGATTTGATAGGCGTCGCACAGACGGGCACGGGAAAAACCGCGGCGTTCGCGATGCCGATAATCCAGATTCTTTCGAACGCGAAGCAGCGGACGGCGAAATGGGGCGCTCGCTGCCTGATACTTACGCCGACCCGCGAGCTCGCCGCCCAAATCGGCGACAGCTTCGGCGCGTACGGCAGGCATGCGCACCTCAACCGTGCGGTCGTATTCGGAGGAGTCGGGCAGAACCCTCAGGTGCGGGCGCTTTCAAGGGGAACCGATGTGCTCATCGCGACGCCAGGGCGGCTGCTCGATTTGATGGGGCAGGGGTTCGCGCGTCTTGACGGGGTTGAAATCCTCGTGCTAGACGAAGCGGACCGCATGCTGGACATGGGGTTCATCCGCGACGTGAAGCGCATCATAGCAACCCTGCCGAGAAAAAGGCAGACGCTGTTCTTTTCCGCAACGATGCCCCCCCGAAGTCGTGCGGCTGTCGCGTGAAATACTCAGCAATCCCGAGGAGGTTTCGGTTGCGCCGAGCGCCACCACCGTCGAGCTTGTCGACCAAAAGGTATACTTCGTGCAGCGCGACGACAAGTTCGAGCTTCTGAAGCAGATTCTGCGCGGCGGCGCACAGGGCGGGAAGGTGCTCGTGTTCGCGCGCACCAAGCACAACGCCGACCGCATCGCGCGCAACCTGGCGCGCGAGAATATTCCAGCCGAAGCGATACACGGCAACAAGTCGCAGGGCGCGCGAACCGCCGCGTTGTCGGCGTTCCGCTCCGGAAAATCGCGCGTCGTAATCGCCACTGATTTGGCGGCGCGCGGCATCGACGTGGACGGGATAACGCACGTAATCAACTACGAGCTCCCGAACGAGCCGGAAACCTACGTGCACCGAATCGGGCGCACAGCGCGCGCCGGCGCGAGCGGCGCCGCGGTATCGTTCTGCGATTTGGACGAAACGATTTACCTGCACGACATCGAAAAGCTCACGCGGCAGAAAATGGCGGTTGATGAAAAGCACCAGTTCCATTCGCAGAAGGCGCAAGACGCGAAGAAGGAGTTGGAGGCTGGAAGAACCCCGCACGGCGTCAGCCCTCCGCACAGGCGCCAGGGGGGCAATCGCGGCGGCCGGGGATTCCGAGGCGCTGGGCAGCGAAACCGCGGGCATTACAGGCGCTAGGGCGTTATTTTAGTTCCCGCTTTTCCCGCGAGCGCCTGCTCAATGCAGTCGGGCGATGTGATTACGACTTCCTTGCCGCCGTGGCTGAGGAACTTAAGCGCCGCCTCGATTTTCGGGCCCATGCTTCCTGCGGGGAACTGCTTTTCCGCCAGATAACGTCGCGCGTCCCCGGAAGTCATGCGGGAGAGCTTCTTCTCCCCCGGTTTGCCGTAGTTGAGGCGTACGCAGTCGATGGAAGTCGAAACAAGCAGCAAATCCGCCTTTATTTCCGACGCGAGCAACGCCGACGCAAAGTCCTTGTCTATCACCGCCTCGGCGCCGCGCAGATTTTTTCCCTCGCGCACAACGGGAATCCCTCCGCCTCCAACGGCAATAACCGCGAATCCCTTTCCCACAAGCGTCTTAATCGCCTCGTTTTCAAGAATGTCCAGCGGCTGGGGCGAGGGCACGACGCGCCTGTAGCCGCGTCCCGCGTCCTCCACCATCGCCCAGTTGTCGCGCAGCTTGTGGTCTATTGCATCCTCCTTCGAGTAAAAGGGGCCGATGGGCTTGGTGGGTTTTTGGAAGGCGGGGTCGTTTGCGTCGACAAGAACGCGCGTGACAACTGCCGCCACCTCTTTTTTTATTCCCGCCTCCTCGAGCCGCGCCGAAAGCGCCTGTGCAAGTATGTAGCCGAGCTCGCCCTGCGTGAACGCGTCGCAGTAGTCAAGCGGCGACGAGGGAATGATGTTCGCGGCGAGTTCGCTGCGCAGGAGCGCGAACCCCACCTGCGGGCCGTTGCCGTGCGTTACGACGACGTCCCATCCGCGCTTAATCATGCCGGCGACGTGTCCGCACGTCTCGAGCGCGTTCTCGTACTGCTCCTGCTCGGTGCCTTTCTGCCCTTTGCGGATAAGAGAGTTTCCTCCGACTGCGACGACTGCGAGAGGCATTTGTCATTCACCCCTCGTCTTCCAAACCGAAGCGCTTCCACAACAAACCGATGAGCGAGGAAGGCGGAACAACGCCCAACTCGGTGACGAAAGCGGTGACGCAGGATGCGGGAGTGATGTCGAACGCGGGATTGAGGACGCGAAGACGGCGGGGGCGCTCCTTCTTCTTCCACACCTCATCGGCGGAGCGCTCCTCGATTTTCTCGCTCTCGCCCCAGAGCGTGAGCGGGTCGAACTTGTGCGTGCCGGTGCAGGAATAGAGGCGCACGCCGCGCTCCTTCGCGAGCGTCGCGATGTTGCAGGTGCCGATTTTGTTTATGAGGTCGCCTTCGGCGGTGATGGCGTCCGCGCCGACGAAAACGGGGTCGTCGTCGCGCATGCGGTGCAGGACGGTGCTGACTGCCGAATCAACTACGAGCGTCGTGTCGATTCCGTATTCCGCAAGCTCCTTCGCGCTGATTCTTCCCTGATAAAGCGGGCGCGATTCCGTGCAGAAGACGTGCGGCTTCCTGCCGTCGTCCTGCGCCTTCTTGAGAACTCGCATGACCGTTGATGAATGGCAGTGAATAAGCACCGAAGCGGCCTTCGGCACCAGCCGGCCGCCGTATTCGGCGATTCTGAGCTTCGTGCGCAGGGCGTTTTCATGGTACTCGCGCGCCTCCTGCCCGACGAGCTGCTTGAGCGCCACGACGTCAGTTTCGCGCGACTCCATCGTGCGCAGGAGCATGAAGCGCAGCGCGTTGCGCAGGGCGGGTTCGGTTGGGCGGGACGACTTCAGGAACGAAACCGCTTCGCGCATCCCCTTGACGAAGCCCTTGCGCGTCTTCGCGGGCGAGGCGAGCATTTCCTGGGCAAGCGCGTTCACGCTTTTGGCTGCCACTGCCTCGGCGCCCTGAATCCTGAGCGCCTTGATGTCCGCGTATGTTTTAAGGACGGGCTTCAGCACAGCAACCATTATTAAGCAGTTTATTAAAATCCTTTTGTTGTTACCCCTCTACCTGAGGGTAAGGTGAATCTCATGGGTTCCAAGGAAGTTGATTTCGAAAGGATGTTCGGCTCGAAGAACACGGCGGTTATCGCGAAAGGCGGGATGCCGGTTTCGCAGGAGGACGCCGACTTGCTGAAATTCCTGGAAAGCAGCACGCCGAAGGTTTGCGTAGTTGGTGCGGGCGGCTCCGGGAGCAACACCATCACGCGCATGACGGAAATCGGCATCGCAGGAGCGAAACTCGTCGCGATGAACACCGACGCGCAGCACCTCATTTACACGAAGGCGGAGAAAAAGGTGCTCCTCGGCCGCATCAAGACGAAGGGCATGGGCGCAGGCAGCAATCCCGAGGTGGGCGAGGCGGCTGCGGAAGAAGCCGTGCCGGAGATAAAACAGGTTACGTCGGACACGGACCTCGTCTTCGTCACGTGCGGATTGGGCGGGGGGACGGGAACAGGCGGCGCGCACGTAGTAGCGCGGGTTGCAAAAGAGGGCGGCTCGCTTGTCATCGGCGTCGTAACGCTTCCTTTCACCTCGGAGGGAACGAAGCGCATGCGCAACGCCCTCGACGGCTTGGAGAAACTCAAGAGGGAGGCGGATACCGTAATCGTGATACCGAACGACAAGCTCCTGCTTTTCGTGCCTGATTTGCCGCTGAATTCCGCTTTCAAGACGGCCGACATGGTGCTCGCGAACTCCGTGAAAGGCATAACGGAACTCGTTACGAAGCCCGGCTTGGTCAATCTTGATTTCGCGGACATCCGCACGATTCTCGAAAAGAGCGGAACCGCCATGATAGGCGTCGGCGAGGTCGGGAACGTGGAATCTCGCGACCGCGTCATCGCCGCAGCCGAAAAGGCACTAGCTTCGCCCCTGCTCGATTTGCGCATCGAGGAGGCGAACAAGGCGCTGATAAACATCACCGGCGGCAGCGACATGACGCTCGGCGAGGCGGAGGCGGCCGTGCAGGCAATCAGCGCCAGAATTGCCAAGGACTCGCACATCATCTGGGGCGCGACTGTTGACGACGGGCTCGAAAAGCACGGCGTGCGCGTGCTCGCGGTGCTCGCGGGCATAAAGAGCAACGGCTCCGCGGCAGCTGCGGGAATGGAAAAGGACGAGCCGCTTGAGGACCTGGATTTCGTGAGTTGAGAAATAATGGGAATAATGGAATCGCTTCAGGTCTTCCGGCTTCAAAGCGAGCGCGTGCTCGCAATCACGCACAAGCCGCGCGAGGACGAGTACAGGCAGATGGCGCTTACCACGGCGATAGGCATGGTGCTCGTCGGCATCGTCGGGTTCATCATCGCGATGGCGGCATACTACCTGAGGAATGGTGTCTGAAATGCTGTTCGCTTACCGCGTCACCGCAGGGCAGGAGAGCATAGTCGCGGACTTGCTGTACGAGAAGGCGAAGAAGCTCGGCGCGCCGATAAACGCGCTCGTAGTCTCGCCGCGCCTCAAGGGCTACCTGATAGTCGAAAGCCCGGACGAAACCGAAGCGAAGAACCTCGTGATGAACGTCCCGCACGTCAAGGGAGTTCTTCCGCGGCCCATCGAGTTCTCGGAAATCAACCAGCTGCTCGAAAGCAAGCCGCAGGAAATCACGCTCAACAGGGGGGACCTCGTCGAAGTCACGGGCGGACCGTTCAAGGGCGAGAAGGCGAAGGTCGTCCGCATAGACGCCGAGAAGGAGGATGTCACCGTCGAATTGGTCGAGGTCGCGGTTCCCATACCCGTCACCATCAAAATCGGCATGGTAAAAGTGATTCCCAGGTAAGCCGTAAGCCGATTCGAAGTAATGGGCGCTGTCGGCGTTGCAGCAGTTGCAGGCATTACTCCCGTTCGGGCGAGCGCATGAAAATCGGAGTTGTCGGCATTCCTCGTCCAGCGCTGGGGGACACACTCGCTTCGCTCGCGTTTCCCCCGTCCTGGACAAGTACGACCCCCTTCGAGGCGAGCGCATGA